>Ga0126381_100000605_pt1 | contig 39473 bp, 35 predicted proteins | sample PanSoiMetPlot_28_FD_96465 | JGI IMG/M metagenome (GOLD analysis project Ga0126381, IMG submission 96465) | Tropical forest soil microbial communities from Panama - MetaG Plot_28 | ecosystem: Environmental > Terrestrial > Soil > Tropical forest > Bulk soil | place: Panama | collected 2016-02-17 | reverse complement strand
TGCGAAATGGCCGATCCTGCGCGCCAGCGGCTCCAACTCGCCGGTCACCGCGGTGGCTTCTTCGATACGCCCCAGGTGATGGAGCGACACCTGCACGCGCGAGAGCCCGATCGCGCGCGACCACGTCGATCCGGCCGCCGCGCCCAGGTCCGCGCTCTTGCGGCCATTTTCGAGCGCGTCGCGCAACTGGACGTAATAGAAGTTACAAACCGCCAGGTAGGCTTGGATCCGCGCTACCAGGCTGCGGTCTTCAAGTCCGGTGCCGATCGAGATCGCCTCGTTGAAGGATTTGCGCGCGGATTCGTAACGGCCATTGAGGCCGTTGACCAGGCCCATCACGGCGGCCAGATAGGCACGACTGGCCGGATCTTCCTTTAATCCGTTAAGGCCGCGCTCCGCGAGTTCGGCGGCCTCGCGTGCGCGCCCGGACCACAGTAGCCCCTCGAACATCTCGAAGAACACGCAGCCGGTGGCCTTCGAATCGCCTGCCGCGCTATATACATCGACCGCCTCGTTCCAGAGCGCGAAGGCCTCGTCCCAATTGCCCAATCCGCGGTCAGCGGTTGCCATATCCAGCAGTATTTCGGCGCGCGATCCGGCGTCGCCGCCGCCCTGAAACTTCACCGCGGCGCCAAGATGATGGCGGGCCTCTCCGTAGGCTGCCGCGGCGAGCGCGTGCTTTCCGGCCAGCCCCAGGTAGCGCGCGACCCTTTGCCGTTGCGCCAGCGGCCCGGCGGCAACGAGATGATGCGCGATTTCGGCCGCGCGAACTCCGGTCTCTTGCGGGTAGAGTGCTTCGATCGCATCGGCGGCGCTCAGGTGAAGCCGCTGCCGGCGCGCCGACGTGATCGTAGCCAGCAGTGTTTGCCGCACCAGTTCGTGCGCAAACGCAAACGGTGTCTGAGGCTCATTGGAAGGCGCGACGAGGCCCATCTTCTGCGCTTCTTCGATCCCGGCCAGAACCACGTCAGCGTCGCGCGCCCCCGAGAGCTCGCGCAGCAGCTCGAAGCTGAAGCTTGCGCCGATTATCGCAGCGGCGCTCAGGATTTGCCGGGCGGCGGCGCTCAGATGGTCGAGCCGGCGGCCGAGCACCAGCCTGACATTGCTCGGCACGTCAATCTCCTCTATCTGGAAGTCGGTGAGAAACTCGCCGCCGTCATCGAAAACCTTCCCTTCTTCGACCAGGTGCTTGTAAACCTCTTCAACGAAGAATGGATTGCCGTCGGTCTCGCTAAAAATCAGGCGGACCAGGGAATCCGGCGGCTCGCACCCGGTCAACTCCCGCAGCATTCGTGCGACCGACTCGCGCGAAAGACCCCGTAGTGCGAACGGCCGAATGCCGATTCGGAGCAGTTCCTCCAGGGTTCGCGCCAATGCGGGTCGAGTATCGGCCTCGCCATCCCGATAGGTGCCAACCACCACCAGTCTCATCGGCGCCACCCGATTGCCGAGGAAGTTCAGCAGGGCCAAAGTCGATTCGTCGGCCCAGTGAAGATCGTCAAGAACCAGCAGCAGCGGCGCCGCGCCCGCCAACCGCGACAGGTACTCGGTGAGGCTTTGAAACACATACCGCCGGGCCTGCTGCGGAGGCAGTTCAGCAGGCGGAGGAACGTCGGGAAAGATGCGCCGCATCCGGGGCGCTATCTGGGCGAGTTCCGCGGCATTGTCGCCGAGGCCGGCGCGAAAATCGTCTTTGCCCCAATTCGCCAGCATCGTTTCGAAGATCTCGGCGAAGGGTAGATAAGGGTAAGGTTCGTCGCGTTCATAGCAGTGCCCGATAAATGAGCGGAAACCCACGCTTTCCGCATAAGCGGCGACTTCCATCGCCAGCCGCGTCTTTCCAACGCCCGGTCCGCCGCCGAGCATCGCAACCGCACCGTGGCCGTTGCGCGCGCGGTCGACCAGGTCGCGCAGGCGCAGACCTTCGGTTTCACGTCCGACGAATCCGGTCTGGCTGGGCAGGATCTGTGTTGGCGGCGGTCCAATTGAAGCCGGAAAGTCCGCCGCCGGGAGGTGCCGGGCTGGTGGCGCCGCAACGCGGCTGTCGCCGGAATCCGGCATCGCGCCAAGATTCCACGACAGCGCGCCATCGGGACCGGGTTGGTAGGAGCAGTAAATGCCGGTCTTTATGGTGCGCGATAGATTTTTGCCCAACGACGGCAGGTTTTCACCGATCCGTTCCACCGCCGTCTTAATCGCGTGAGTCACGCTCTGGCGGGCGCGTTCGGCCGCCGACGCGGAGCGCCGGCTTCGACCGCCCAGCCCTACCGCGCGCGAGAGCTCCGCCGTCAGCGCATCCATTTCCTGTTCGATCTGCGCGGCCTGCTCCAGATGGTTGAATTCGCGCGCCTCCTCGAACTGCTCGCGCAATTCGCTCAGGCGCCGGCGGTAGGTGGAGCGCGCCTGTTCGTCGAGCATCTCGCCGGCGTCGCCGAGATTGCCGAGGTGAATTCCCGCGTTGTCGAGTTCTTCTTCGCTGCCGGGCAGTGCTCCCGCGCCGCCCACAGCTTCCGCCTGGCCTGAATCAAGACCTGCGGCCTGTTGTATCAGATCGAGGACGTGAAATTCGGTTTCGGGGCGCCGCAACAGGCACGCGATGTAGGCCAGCCCCTTGCTGCTCCGCAGGCGGGACACGGTGCGGCCCAAGGCAACTGTCCAGTAGTCGCCTTCATGGCGAAAGATCGCGGTTTCACCCGGCTGGGCGATCTGCGGCTTATCCGCTTTTGCCGGCGGTTGTGGTCCACCGGCCCTGGCGCGGGTGCGACGCGGCATCAGAGTACGGGTGGTCTGCATTAGGCTCAGCAAGATTGTTATCGCACGCACATAGTTCGTGGAACCACCTGCCGGCAATCTTGCGGCCAAAATCGAGGAATGATCACAATTGTGCGAAGGCTCAGCCAACCTGCAACGGATTCCTGAACTCTCTCTGCCTCAAAAGTAAAAGGCACAAGCCGATCTCCTTCCCACGACGCGCGGTCTGTCGATCTTTTGTGCACCAGCACGTTTCTTTCTCGCCGCTCTGGGCATGGGCGTTGCACCGTTTCAGAATCGAAGGTGTGTAAACAATCGTTCATTCGAGGATCGCTTATGACTCAAACACCAAAGGCAGGCGAGAGCCGCTCCAACACCCACACGATTCAGGTGATAGTCGAAACGCCCAAGGAGAGCCGCATCAAATTCAAGTACGAGCCAAGCGCGCGCGGTTATTGCGTCGATCGTATTCTGCCTCAGGGATTGCGGTTTCCGTTCAACTTCGGATTCATTCCTGACACCAAAGCGGCCGACGGTGATCCCACCGACGTAGTGCTGATTCTTGACGAGCCGCTGTTTCCCGGATGCCAGGTCTCGTGCCGGATTCTGGGCGTGCTTCAGGCGGAACAGACTGAAGGCGGCCAGACGCTTCGCAACGACCGAATTCTGGCGATTTGCGTGAAAGACAGGGGAGCGCCGCAGACGCTCGAAGATGTCAGCCGTAATTTTCTCGCCGACGTCGAGCGCTTCTTCGTCACCTACCACCAAGCCGAAGGCAATCGGTTCGCGGTGATTCGAAATGCCGGCGAGCAAGACGCAATCGAACTGGTCAGGTCAACGGCGAGTAAGCCTGACACCTCCGCATCTTCGGACTTGGAGTAATGGCAATTCTGATGAACGGCTGAGTCTTCGCTGCGGAAACGACAGGCGTGTCGTGCATTGACTTCGCTCCGCAGCCTCGCGATGCTCGATTCCGAGTGAAGATAACCCAGGAGTTTGTCGCCGCGGGCTTGCGGCGCGCGCGCTATGTCACCAACGAGCGGGTGGAGACGGCGTTGTATCTTGCACTGGCGCTGGAGAAACCTCTGCTGATCGAGGGTCCGGCGGGCGCAGGCAAGACGGAAGTCGCCAAGGTCCTGGCCGAGATGCTCGCCACCGAACTGGTCCGCCTGCAATGCTACGAGGGTCTTGACGAGGCGCGCGCGCTTTACGAATGGAATTATCAGAAGCAGCTTTTGCGCCTCCAGGCCGACGAGCAGGAGGGTCTTGGCTGGGAGCAGCTAACGCAGCACATCTTCTCGCGCGACTATCTGCTCGAACGCCCGCTGCTCAAGGCGATTTCGGCGGCGCGCAAAGTCGTGTTGCTGATCGACGAGATCGACAAGTCAGACGAGGAGTTCGAAGCCTTTTTGCTCGAGCTGCTCTCCGATTTTCAAATCAGTATCCCGGAGCTGGGCACGGTCCGGGCGCAGGAGCGGCCCGCGGTTGTGCTTACCTCCAATCGCGCGCGTGAGTTGTCCGAGGCGCTGCGCCGCCGCTGCCTGCATCTGTTCATCGACTTCCCCGGAATCGAGCAGGAACGCCGCATCCTCGAACTCAAAATCCCCGACCTCGACGCCGCCATGGCGGGCGCGGCGGCGCGTTTCGTCAATTCGCTGCGCAAGCTGGAACTGACCAAACAGCCGTCGATCGCCGAGACTTTGGACTGGGTGCGCGCGCTGGTGCAACTCGGCGTTAAGGAAATCGACCAGGCGGCGGTCCGCGCCACGCTTGGCCTGCTGCTCAAGCATGAGGGGGATCGGGCGCTGGTCGAAAGCAAGGCCGCAGCGATCATTCCGCGCGCCCGCCAGGCTCATTGATGCGCCAGGCGCTGCTTGGATTTATCGCGCGCCTGCGCGAAGCGGGGGTGCGGATTTCAGTCGCCGAATCGCTCGACGCCGCCCACGCGTTTGCAGCCTCCGGTCTGGAGCGAACGCGGACGCGCGAGGCGCTGGCCGCATCGCTGATCAAGGATGAAGCGGACCGGCCCGTTTTCGACCGCGAGTTCGACCTCTATTTCTCCGCCACGAAATCTCGCCCGGTCGAACCCAGGCGCGGGCGAAATCTGCAGGGGATGACGGGCCAGCACGGCCAGCCCTCGGAGTCCGGCGCCGAGCAACCTCAGCGCAAGGCTGACGAGCCCCCCGAACATGAAAAGACCGTCAAACCGTCCTCGCGCAAGGAGCAGGGAGACAAAGCCGGGCCACAGAACCAGGAGCGCGACGCCCAGGCGCAAGCGGAGCGCGCCGCCAGTGAGCGGCATGAAAATCAGGCCGGCGCCGCCGCGGCGCGCAGTCGCGAAGCGGAAACCAAGCTCTTCAGCGCCTACACCGATCTCGATTACGAACAGGCGCTCAAAGCCCTGGAGCCGCTCAAGCGCCGCTTCCGCGTCCGCCTTGGACGGCGGTTGCGTTTGGCGCGTCGCGGGCGGATCGATATCCGTCGCACGATACGAGCGGGGATTCAGCGCGGCGGAGCGCTGATCGATCTGCGGATGCGCACACGCCGGCCCCGGCATGTCGACCTGCTTGTGCTGGCTGATATTTCGGGTTCGGTGCGTTACGCATCGAGCTTGATGCTGGGGCTGGCGGCGGGAGCGCGCGAATGCTTCCGCACCGTACACAGTTTTGTTTACGTCGATCGCCTGGCCGAGGCCGGATTTGAACGTGGCTACCTGCACATGGCACCGATGCTCGACTTTTACGCGCGCTCTGATTTCGGACGCGTGCTGGCGGAGCTGGTTGCCGCCCGGCGGCATCTGCTGAACCGCACGACGCTGGTGGTAATCCTCGGCGACGGCCGCAACAACCGCAAATCCGCGCGCGCCGACCTGCTGCGCCAGGTCAGCCGGCGATGCCGCGCGGTGGTGTGGCTTAATCCCGAAGAGCCGGAACGTTGGGGAACCGGTGACAGCGCGATTCCGGCATACGCGCGCGAGGTGGATGAGATGATCGCCTGCCGCAATCTGCGCGAGCTGGAAAAGTCATTGGTCCGTGTCGCGTAGCGGACAGGATTTGCAGGCGCAAGGTCTGCGCCGGAGCGAAGCAAAGCTAAGCGAAATAGCGCGTTCGTTCCTGCGCCTGGGCGTCACCGCGTTTGGCGGGCCGGCGGCGCATATCGCGATGATGGAAGACGAATTCGTGCGGCGCCGCGAATGGCTTTCGCGCGATCAGTTCCTGGATATGCTGGGAGCCACCAATCTCATCCCCGGGCCCAACTCCACGGAAATGGCGATCCATATCGGCCATCAACGCGCCGGATGGAAGGGGCTGATGATGGGCGGCGTATGTTTCATTGCGCCCGCGATGGCGATCGTTTTGTTGGCGGCGTGGGCATACGTGCGCTTCGGGTCGCTGCCGCAGGTCCAGGGCATAATGTATGGCATCAAGCCGGTAATCATCGCGGTGGTAATCCAGGCGCTGTGGCGGCTTTTTCCCGCCGCCGTCAAGAGCGGCTTCCTCGGTGCGGTCGGAAGCGCCGCGACGGTTGCCGCGCTGCTCCGCGTCAACGTGCTAGTGGTCCTGTTCGGCGCGGGTGTGATCGCGGCGGCCGCAGCTTGGACCAGGCGGTCCGATTCGCAGCCGACGCTGGGAGTAAAATGGCCGAGCGTGCTGCCGGCCTTGAAGACCGCGGGCATCGCCGCGCCCGCCGCCGCGGCATTCAGCATGATGGGATTATTTCTGTTCTTCCTCAAAGTGGGATCAGTGCTCTACGGCAGCGGCTACGTGCTCCTGGCTTTCCTCCAGGCGGACCTCGTCGATCGGCTGCATTGGCTGACGCAGTCGCAATTGCTTGATGCGATTGCGGTCGGCCAGGTGACGCCCGGTCCGGTATTTACCACCGCCACCTTCATTGGCTATCTGCTAGGCGGTACGACTGGCTCGATAGTGGCGACGGTAGGGATATTTGTCCCGTCGTTTATTTTTGTCGCTGCGAGCCGGCCATTGATTCCGCGCATCCGGCGCTCGAGGATAGCCGGGGCTTTTCTTGATGGAGTGAATGTTGGCGCGCTTGCCTTGATGGCGGCTGTTACCTTGCAACTGAGCCAAGCCGCACTGGTCGACGTTACGACCGTACTGATAGGTGCGATAAGCGCGGTGCTGCTGCTATGGTCCCGGATCAATTCAGCCTGGCTGATCCTCGCCGGCGGGCTGATGGGCCTGGCCGTGTCGCGATGGTGAAGGGAAGCGGGCGAAACCGAAACAGACAGCGACGTGCGGTCACGGAACTGTTCCGGTTCGGAGCACATGGAGCAAGTCGTGCTCTAAGGTTGCGTCAAGCGGCATCGCCGCGACCTTCTCCATGGTCTGCTCCACCGGGTACGCCGCAGCCTTCAATGCGAAGCGCCCGTCCTCCCAGACAGCGTATCTCGCGCGCGGATCGCCCGCCTTGGACTGGCCGAGGCTTCCGGGATTGACAACGATTCGCCCGGCGCCCGCACGTGAGAACTGCAAATGAGTATGTCCGGCGAGGATCACGCTGGCATCAGCACTCGCCGCTTCTGTCTTCTCCCACAGCGGTGACTCGGGTGGACGATACTCATACAGCAGGTCGGAGGGTGTGGCGTGGCACAGAAAGAAAGGCGTGCCGTTTAACTGCCGCCGCGCGCTCATCGGCAGGCCGCGCAGATATTGTTTGTCGGTTTCCGTCAGGACTGAGGCCGTGTAGTCGCGGGTAGCCTCGGCCATCGCACGGAAGCGCGGAGAACATCCGCAATCCGCGTCGAAACCAACGCTGTGGTCGTGATTGCCGCGAATCACTATCGACGCATGCGTCCGCACGAAGTCGATAACCGCGGCCGGGTCGGGACCGTAGTTCACCAAATCGCCCAGCACCCACAACTCATCGTAACGATCGGGCAGAGCTGAAAGCGCCTCAAGGTTGGCGTGCAGGTCGGAGATGATGCAGATTCGCACGATGGGTCCGACGATCCGTCAGCCGCGTCCGACCAGCGGCATCTTGGTGGCCATCACGGTCATGAACTGGACGTTCGCGTCCAGCGGCAGATCGGCCATATAGCGTATCGCCTCGGCGACATTGCGCATGTCCATGGTCGGCTCCGGCGCGATAGTGCCGTTGGCCTGCGGAACGCCCTGACTCATGCGCGCGGTCATCTCGGTCGCGGCGTTGCCGATATCGATCTGCCCGCAGGCGATGTCGTATTTGCGGCCGTCCAGCGAGGTTGACTTGGTAAGGCCGGTAAGCGCGTGCTTGGTGGAAGTGTAGGGAGCCGAGTTGGGGCGGGGCGCGTGCGCGGACACCGAACCGTTGTTGATGATCCGGCCGCCGCGCGGATCTTGCTCCTTCATGATCTTGAAGGCCTCCTGCGTGCATAAAAAAGCGCCGGTCAGGTTGGTGTCCACTACCCTTTTCCACTGTTGGTAGGACAACTCTTCCAAAGGCTTTGGCGGTCCACCCGTGCCGGCGTTGTTGAAGAGCAAATCAAGGCGCCCAAAAGCCTCGCGGACCTTGGCAAAAAGATTCCTGACCGAGTCCGGATCGCCGACGTCCGTGGCGACCGCGAGCGCGCGTGCGCCCAACTCGCTCACGGCCTGCGCCGCCGCCTCCAGCGGTTCGAGGCGCCGCCCGGCCAACGCCAGATTCCAGCCGCCCGCGGCCAGCTCCAGCGCTGCCGCCTTGCCGACTCCGCTTCCTGCCCCGGTAATCAGGGCGACCTTTTGCTTCGCGCTCATGGATTGGACCTCGATTCTGCGGCCGCTTCCCTAATCGCCAACCTACCAGTTTCCTTGTATGAAAGAATGCACCGGCGCGGAGGCCAGGCTCTCCCAAAGCAAGGCGCGTTTACTGCAATGCGGGCATTACTTCGCGTGCGAACAGATCGATTGTCTCCGGCCGCCCATAGTCCGCGAACCACAATATCAGCATCTGGACGCCGCGCCTTTCGTGTTCGCGCAACTGCTCCGCAACCGCGGCGGGCGTGCCCTTGATCGCGCTGACTTCGCGCATCTCCGCTACCAGCGGATGCCGTCCGGCTTGTTCCCAGACGCGTCGCACGTTGGATTCCGCCGCTCCAAGGAAAACCAGCACTTGCTCGGAGATCTCCAGCGTATTCGGGTCGCGTCCCAGCGCGGCGCAATGTTCCTTCAGCACACGCAATTTGTGATCGAACTCTTCGGCGCCGCTTACCACCGCGTTCCAGCGATCGGCATAGCGCGCGACCAGCCGCAGCAACACTTTCTCGCCCTTGCCGCCGATAGTGATCGGGGGGCGCGGCTTCTGCATCGGCTTGGGGAAGTTGTACGCGCGATCAATCCTGTAATAGCGGCCGTGGAAGCTGGGCGAGGGCTCGGTGAACAACAGGTTGATGATTTGCAGCGCCTCTTCCAATTGCGCCAGGCGCACGCCGGTGGCGGGAAACTCGTAGCCGTATGCCTCGTATTCGCGCCTGAACCATCCGGCGCCGATTCCGATCTCAAGCCGGCCGCCACTGATATCGTCGATGGTGCTAAGGGTCTTAGCCAGCAGCGCCGGGTTGCGATAGGAGTTGCACAGCACCAGGTTGCCGATTCGGATGCGGCTGGTGCGGGCGGCAAGCGCGGCCATGGTGGCGATTGCTTCGGGATGGTCGAATTCGGGCGTCCGCAATTGCCACATGTGGTCCTGCAGCCAGACCGAGTGATAGCCCAGGCGCTCGGCCAGGAGAGTGCGATCGAGGACCGAGCGATAGTCCATGAATTGCGGAAGATTGAGGGCCAGTTTCATCGGATTGGGACTTTCAACTTCCCTCCTGCACATTTTGCCGAGAGGGCTGAGGTGAGGGTGACCGATACACGCCTGCCACCGTCAATTGCCAGTTTTTCTACTCTGCCTTCTTGTCGATGCGCGGAAACAGCGGCGTGGCTGGCTTCACTTTATGGCCCGCCTTCAAACCCTGGCCGTACGGCGCGGCGGTGGTGGCCTCATCAGCTTGCAGCAGATCCAGAATGCGGCGCGAGGTTACCGGCATGAAGGGTTCCAGAGTTGACCCCACCACGCGCAGGCTCTCCGTCAGGTTGCACAGAATTTGTGCCACTCGCGGCAGCCTGGTCTGATCTTTTGCGAGCGTGAAGGGCGCGGTTTGAACGATGTATTTGTTGGCTACGTCCAGCGCCTGCCAGATCGCCTCCAGACCCCGATTAAACGCCAGCACTTCAACCTGAGCATCCACCCGTTCTTCCAGCCCGCTCATGGCGGCGGCGAGAGCCGCGTCTTCCGGCTCGCCGCTCAGCGCCGGCGCGCAGGTTAATTCTCCACCGAAGTAGCGCGCCGCCATCGACAGCACCCGGCTGGCGAAATTACCCAGGTCGTTGGCGAGGTCGGCATTGTAACGCTCGATCAAGCGTTGCTCGGAAAAGTCGCCGTCCAGGCCGTAAACCACTTCGCGCAGCAAGAAGTAGCGCAGCACGTCGGGTCCGAACGCCACCTCGTAGCTGACAGGGTCGGCCACGTTGCCGGAACTTTTCGACATCCGCTGGCCGCCGAAGTTGACCCAGCCATGAACGTCCAGATGGCGGAACAGCGGCAATCCCGCCGACAGCAGCATCGACGGCCAGTACACCGCGTGGGTTTTGAGGATGTCCTTACCGATAAAATGATCGCTGGTGGGAAACACCTCGGTCATGAAGGCAGGGTCGCGTGTTGCGGGCGCGCTCACGTAAGCCCAGAACGCGTCGTACCAGACGTAAGTCACGTACTTGGAATCAAAGGGCAGCTCGATTCCCCAATCCAGCCGCGCCTTGGGACGCGAGATGCAAAGGTCGGCGAGCGGCTCGGCCAGCATATTGAGCGCCTCGTTGCGGTATCGCTCGGGCCGGATGAAGTCGGGATTGCGCTTGATATGATCGAGCACCTGCGCGCGGTACTTCTCGATTCGCAGGAAGTAGTTGCCTTCGCTGATCCGTTCCACGGGCTGGTTATGGGTGGGGCAGACCGCGCCCGGCAGCAATTCCTTTTCCGTGTAAAAGCGCTCGCACCCGACGCAGTACAGCCCCTCGTAGTCCTTGAAGTAGATATCGCCGCGCGCGTTGCTGCGCTCGAGCATCTGCTGGACAAATTTTTCGTGCTCGGGATCCGTGGTGCGCACGAAGTAGTCGTAGGAAACGTTGAGCCCGTCCCAGGCGCGCCGGAATACAGCGCTGAGGCGATCGGTAAAATCCTTGGGCGCCAGGCCCTCGGCTTCGGCGGCGCGCCGAATCTTGTCGCCGTGCTCGTCGGTGCCGGTCAGGAAGCTGGCGTTGACGCGTCCCAGGCGCCGGCGGCGCGAGCGCGCGAAAGCGTCGGCGGCCAACGCCTCGTAGGCGCTGCCCACGTGCGGTGGCGCGTTGGAATAGAAGATCGCGGTGGTGATATGAAGCCGCTCTGCCATCTTGGGTGGTCGATCCGAAACCGGCGAGATTTATTGCGCGCGCTTCTCGACGATATCTTCCATCGTTGCCTCGATTACGCCGCCGCCTTCTTCGTCGACCTGGATCAGGACAGTCTGCTTGAGAATGTTCTGGCGCAACACTTTGCCGTTGCCCTTGACCGACTCGACCCGCTTGCCGACCGCGGGCAGTCCGCGCTTGAGTTCGACGTAAGTGGCGTATTCATAGCGCAGGCAGCATTTTAGCCGCCCGCACATCCCCGCCAGCCGTGACGGATTGAGCGCCAGGCCCTGCTCGCGTGCCATCTTGACCGTAACCGCCTCGAAGTCGCGCAGCCACGAGGAGCAGCACAACTCGCGCCCGCAGGGGCCGATTCCGCCGGTCGCCTTGGTCTCGTCGCGCGCGCCAATCTGCTGCATCTCGACGCGCAGCCGCAGTGCGTTGGCGAGGTCGCGCACCAGGTTGCGGAAATCGACGCGCTTTTCCGCCACGAAGTAGAACACCGCCTTGCGCCCGTCGTAGGTCAGGCCGACATTGACCAATTTCATCTCGAGCCCGCGCTGCAGGATTCCCTGCACGCACAGGCGGCGAGCCTGCTGCTCGCGGTAGCGGTTCTCTTCCTCAATGCGCAGATCGCTATCGTTGGCGATGCGTAGTACGGGTCGTAGCTGCGTCAGGTCAAGTGCTACGGAGGGCGGGCAAGGTTCGGTGGTGACGGTGGCGAAGCAGGCGCCGGCGTCGGTCTCGACGACCACCCGGTCGCCCCGCTTCAAATCGATGCCGCCGCTCAGATAGTTGAAAATGTGCCCGACCGGCTGCAGGCTCACGCCTACCACCATCGGCCCATCTTCAGCCGGCCCGAATATACCATCGAGTTCGCTCACGAATTACCTGACCTCAGCGCTTCACTTGCCGCCATCCACAGACCCTCGGCCTGGAGGCGCGGATTGGCCATTTCGTCCACAGCGCGCGCGGCGCGCAAAACCAGTTCCAGCATTATAAGAATACTCCCCAGGCTTAAAGCGTCCACCAGGTCTGACAGATGTCCGGGGGCGCCGACCAGCGCGTCATCCGGGGAGCCGCCGCCCAGCTTCAGGCAGAGCACGTCTTGCAGCAGGCGCGCCATCAACTCAAGGTTTTCCTGCGCCTGCTCGCGGGTGGCGAACAGACGCTCCGACAGGCGGCGCGCCTGCACGAAGTCCATCTTTACGGCCGCTTTAAGCGCCTCGCGCAGTTCGCGCGCCGGCGGCTCTTCCTGGGTTGACAATGCCAGAGCGCGCGACGCACTGCCGCGCGCCAACAGCGCCAGTGGGCCGGCGCGGTCCGTTTCCAGGCCGGCTTTGCGTGTCAGCAAGGCGGTGAGATCGGCCGCGCCGAGCGTGGGGAAATGAACCGGGCGCAAACGCGATCGCACCGTGTCGAGCAGCGAGTTGGCGTTCTCCGCGATGAGAAAAATGACGGCGTAACCGGGCGGTTCTTCCAGCGTTTTGAGCAGGGCGTTTTGCGCCGCGATGTTCAGCGTTTCGGCGTCGTCGATAATCGCGACGCGCATGCCGGCGCGCGCCGGCTTGATTCCCAGACGGGTAATCAACTCGCGCACCTGCTCGATCAGGACAAAGCTGCGCTTGGGCAGCAGGGCTACGTAGTCGAAGTCCGGATGCAGCCGCATCGCCACCTGCACGCACGCCGCGCAGCACTCGCATTGCGCGGCCGGCTGTTTGCCGCGCTTGCCGCCGCCGTCCTCGGCGCGCTTGGGGCAGCTGTCAGGCGTGCAGCAAAAGTCCAGTCCGGGATGACGCTCGCACAGCAAGCTTAGCGCCAACCCCTCGGCGACCAGTTCTTTGCCGACGCCTCTTGGCCCCCAGAACAGGTAGCCCTGAGAACGTCTGCGTCCCAGTTCACGAAACAAGCGCTCGAGCTGCTCGCGATGGCCGAGCAAATGGTTCAGCGCCATCGCAGACCTATCAGTTCGTCCACAAGCCGGCTGATGTCGGTGAATACCTTGTCGCGGCCGCGCTCGGAGTCCACCACGCGCACGCGGCCGGGTTCGCTTTTGGCCAGGGTCAGGAAACCGCTGCGGACGCGACGATGAAAGTCGAGGTCGGCGCCCTCGAAGCGGTCCGGTCCTCGTTGCCCGGCGGTGGTGCGCAGGCGGGTGCGTGCCAGGCCCGTTTCAACCGAACAGTCGAGCAGGATGGTAAGGTCGGGCATCAGGCTGTTGGCGGCGAGGCGGTTGAGTTCGCCCAGCAGCTGGAGATCGAAGCCGCGCCCGTAACCCTGGTAGGCGGTAGTGGAGTCTGCGTAGCGATCCGAGATGACGATCGCGCCGCGTTCCAGCGCCGGTTTGAGCTTTTCCGCCACATGCTGGGTGCGGTCTGCGAGCACCAGCAGCAATTCCGCCCTGACCTGGAGCGACACCGCAGGATCCAAAAAGATCGCGCGAATTGCCTGGCCGGCGCGCGTATCGCCGGGCTCGTGGGTCAGCAGCACGTCGCGCCCCTGGGCGCGCAGCCGTTCGGCCAGCATTGCGGCATGGCTGGTCTTGCCCGAGCCTTCAACTCCCTCCAGGGTGATGAACAAGCCCTTCGACATGATCAGGATAAATACCAATGAACAAGCTGGGGCTGAAAGAGCGCGTAGAATGCGGCCGCCATCGACAGGAACGGGCCGAAAGGAACAGGGGTCTGAAGCAGCCCTTCGTTGGGTGTTCGGTTGTCGATTTCCAGCTCGGCTTGTGGGGCATCGCCGGAGTCGTTTATCGCCTGCGCCGCTTGTGTGTCGAGTTCCATCACGCCCGGTTGCCAATGCAACAAACCGAGCACCACGCCGCCAACGGCGCCCAGGCATGAGCCAAAGAATATTGTGAAGAGAACACCCGGGAAGCCCAGGAACGCACCAATCATCGCCAGCAGCTTGACGTCCCCCAGCCCCATCCCTTCCTTGCCCCGCAGCCGCAGATAAATCTCGCCGACCGCGAAGAGCACGCCGCCGCCCAGAGCCGTTCCGATCAATGAATCCTTCCATCCCACGTCGGGCATCACGAGCGAGGCCGCCACGAAGCCGACCAGGATTCCCGGCAGGCTGATCACGTCGGGGATGATGCGCCAGTCGAGGTCCACCCAGCTCGCGACGAACAGGCCGGCACATAACACGAGGCGAGCCAGCGCGTCGGGCGCGTCAAAGTTGGTGAACAGTGCGAACGCAATCAGCCCCATGCCGATTTCTGTGACCAGGTAGCGCGCCGGAATCCATCCGTCGCATCGCGTGCACCGCCCACGCAGCATCAGGTAGCCGAGTACGGGGACGTTGCACCAAAACGGTATCGGATGCCGGCAATGGGGACAGAATGAAGCCGGCCGTACGATCGATATTTCGCGCGGCAGGCGGTAGGCCAGCACGTTGACGAAGCTGCCGATCGAGGCGCCGAAGAAAAACACGAGGATGCCGAGCAGCCAGGCGCCTTTGTCGATCATGCGTGAAATTGTAGCAAACACCGCCGACCCGGCGCATCGGGCGGATCCGACCACTATCAGATCGCAATGGCCGCCGGGCGGCTGTCCTATGCAGCAGCGCTCTGAGGGCGGGCGGTCGGGCCCGCCCGGCTACTCTAATCCTTGGAGAAAATGAAATTCTCTTCCATCTTCTCCCGCACTTCCTCCATGTGGGTGCAGTACTTGTTGAAGCCGCCGTTGTAGTTGCCGTCCTGGCGGCGATTGAACTCGCCCTCGAAGTTGTAGTAGCCCGGCGTGCAATCGTGATTGCGGCTGGTCTTGCCGCGATGTTTGATCACTTCCTGCACCCACCATTCCTCCGCTTCCGGGGTCGGATCGATGGTCTTGTAGCCGTGGCGGCGCGTGTAGTCGATGCACGCAGCGATATGATCACCCTGGGCCTGGAGCATGTCCGTCAGATTGAATTGGAAGGACGATTGGTAGCCGCCCATGATGAAAAGGTTCGGATAGCCATTAGAATGGATCCCGACCAGCGTGCGCATGCCGTCGCGGTACTTGTCGTTTAGTTCGACGCCGTCTTTGCCCCTGATCTGGTTGTAAATGCCGGTCTTCTGCACCTCGAAACCGGTGGCGTAAATCAGCACGTCAAGTGCGTACTGTTTGCCCTCGAACACCACCCCCTTCTCGTTGATCTCGGTGATACCCTTGCCGTGGGTGTCAACCAGATGAACGGTGGGAAGATTGTAGGTGGGCAGATAGTCATTGTCGAAGCACGGCCGCTTGCACATGAACATGTACCAGGGCTTGAGCGAGTCGGCCGTGGCCTTGTCCTTGACGATCTCCTCGATGCGCTTGTGGATGCGCATCATATACTCGATGTTTGCGTTCTCCTGCCTGCGAACCTTCTCTTCCATCGACAGGCCCGCCACCGGCCCCCTCTGATCCTCCATCTTCTTGGACATCATCCGCGCGTTCACACGCCGTTCCGCTTGCCATCCGGGCTGCAGGGTCTTCGCCCATTCGGTATCGGTCGGCCAATCGTCGCGGATGTCGATCGACGACGGCGTGCGTTGGAACACGTACAGCTCCTTGGATGCCGCCCCGAGGCCCGGAATGGCCTGGACCGCCGAGGCTCCCGTGCCGATGATACCCACCACCTTGTCGGCTAATCCCGAGAGATCCGGCTTGGTGTACTCGTAGTCCCATCGCGAGGTGTGAAAGGAATGGCCCTTGAATTTCTCCATGCCATTGATTTTCGAAAGCTTGGGCTTGGAGAGGGTGCCATTGGCGCAAATCACGAACTTTGCCTTCAGATGGTCGCCGCGATCGGTTTCGAGGTGCCACATCTTCTCGGCTTCGTTCCACGCGGTGGAGGTAACGGTGGTCTGGAAGACTGCCAGCTCGTAGAGGTTGTATCTCTTGGCGATCATCTGGCAGTAGGCGAAAATTTCAGGACCCTTGGCGTAGTGCCGCGACGGCACGTAGCCGGTTTCGTCGAGCAGGGGCAGGTAATCGTAAGCCACCACGTCGCACGCGGCACCCGGATATCGGTTCCAGTACCAGGTGCCGCCCACATCGGCGCCCCGCTCCACGATGCGGATGCTCTCGACGCCGAACTCGCGCAGCCGCGCGGAGGTTAGGAGCGCGGAGAAACCGCCGCCGATGAACAGGCATTCGACTGTGTCGTTAATGGGTTCGCGAGGTTCGATTGCACCGCCGTATGGGTCAATCTCGTACTTCGCCAGTTCACCGCTGAGGTCTGAAGTGAACTGCTCGGTGCCCTCGGGCCGGTATTTCAGCCTTAGGTCGCGTTCCTCCGCGAACCGCTGCTTGACGGCATCGTAATACTCCTGCGGCCGCTTGGGTTCGCTAAGCCAGTTTATGAGGGCCGCCTGGGGCCTTTCATCTGCATCGCTCATATTCATCCGCTCCGTGCATAGGTGGTAGAGTTCCTTAGATTCGGCAGGATTCCCTCCGTAAGTAGTACATCGCATTGTGCGATGTTTGTGACAAGTCCCGCGTCTATGCCGGATTGGCTCCGTTGCACGTGGCGGAGATGGCCGAGTACGTGCTTAAAGTCTGGCCCCCTTGAGGACGCGGGGGTTAAAGTGACGACTGCATGTCCGTCCGGCTCTCGCTTATCATTCCTTCGTATAACAGCGCGGCGTTCATCGCCGACACGCTGGCAGGCGCGCTCGCCTTCCTGGAGCGGCGGGGCGAAACCTACGAACTGATCGTGGTCGATGACGGCAGCGCGGACGGCTCTGCGCCGCTGCTTTCCGATCTGGCCGCCAGGCACTGTTCGGTCCGGGTGATTCGCAACGGCGCCAATCGCGGCAAGGGGCACGCGGTGCGCGCGGGCATGTTGCAGTCCAGCGGCGAGCGGGTGATTTTTACCGACGCTGACTTGGCCTACCCGCTGACCGAGATCGACAAAATCGTGCGGGCGCTCGACGCGGGCGCCGACCTGGCGATCGCAGATCGCACCTCGCCGCGTTCGCAGTATCACATGAGTCCGGCCTTCTTCAGCTACCTCTACACCCGCCATGTGTTAAGCCGCATGTTCAACCTGGCAGTCAGGGGATGGCTGGGGCTTGAAGTGCGTGATTGCCAGGCGGGGCTCAAGGGCTTTAGCCGCGCCGCGGCCGATATCGTCTTTTCCCGGCAGCGGCTGGAAGGATTTGCCTTCGACGTTGAACTGCTTTTCATTGCGCGGCGCTTCAAACTCGACGTGCGGCAGATTCCGGTCGAATTCCGCTATTTTTCGGAGCCCAGTACGGTCGATTTCCTGCGTGAATCATTCTGCGCTGTGCGCGACCTTGTGCGCGTGCGGCTCAACGCCGCCACCGGACGCTATGCCTGAGGCGATGCGAGACCTCGTCGTCAACGCCGACGACTTGGGAATGACGGCCGGAATCAATCGGGCCATCATCGAGGCCCATCGCGCCGGGATCGTCACATCGGCCAGCCTGCTCGCCAACGGGGCGGCCTTCGATGACGCCATAGATCAGCTCCGTCGATGTCCGGACCTCGGCGTCGGACTACACGTTAATCTTACGCACGGCCGGCCGCTGGCAGATGCCGCCGTGCCCTCGCTAACGAGCCGCAGTGGACGCTTCCGCGCGTTGGGTGCGTTGGCGATACGGCTCAGCGTCGGCGCCGTGTCCAGGCGCGATCTCGAAGCGGAAATCGATGCCCAGGCGCAGCGGATCATCAGCGCCGGGATCACGCCTACCCATTTCGACAGCCACGAGAACGTCCATCTGCATCCGGCAGCCGCCTCGGCGTTGGCAACTGTTGCGCGGCGGCGCAATGTACGCTGGGTCAGGTTCAGGAACCAGCGTCCGGTGCTTCCCTGGATGCTACGAGAGGCTGGAATGCTGCGTCCGCGCGACCACGCTCGTCATGCGCTGGCCCGGTTAGGCTCGCGATGGGCGGCGGACGGCGGGAATACGCAGCCGCTCCGCTGGATTGTCGGCGCGCCCCAACTGCCCGACGTATCGCCGCGTCACCTGTTCGGCGCGCTGGTGCGATCGATCGAAGATGGAGTTACGGAATGGGTATGTCATCCGGGGTACGCGGACGCGCAGTTGCGGTCCCTGCTGACCGCAGTGCACGCCGACCTGCGTGAAGCGGAACTGAAGGTTCTGACCGGTCCGGATTGCAGGACGCTGCTCGATACCGCCGGAATCCGCCTGCTCAGTTACGTTAACCCCGTGCGGGCCTGATGGACGGCGGCGTCGATTGGCTGGCCGGCTTTGACCGCGGAATTGAAGTCGGCGTAGATTGCCTCGATCTCTTAGGACAGCGCGGAGCGCATTGAGGATTCAAATCAATGGATCAATCCCAATCGCCTTTGACCGGAATCAAGGTAATCGATCTTACCCGCTACCTGGCCGGACCGTTCGCCACGCAAATCCTCGGGGATTACGGCGCCGAGGTGATCAAGATCGAACCGCCCGGCGATTCCCGCGCGCAACTGGGCTCAGGCGGCGGCGCCGACAATTACTTTTTCCTGTGTACCAACCGCTCAAAAAAAAGCGTGGTGCTGGATATCAAAAAACCGGAGGGATTGAAGGTTCTGGCGCAGTTGGTGGATTCCGCCGACGTTCTGATCGACAACTTCCGGCCCGGTGTTGTCGAGGAGATCGGCTTCGGTTACGACGCGCTGTCCAGGCGCAATCCGCGTATCATCTGCTGCAGCATCTCCGGCTTCGGCTCCACCGGCCCGCTGCGCGATAACCCGGGCTTCGACCAGATCGCGCAGGGAATGTCGGGGCTGATGAGCGTGACAGGCACGGTGGAAAGCGGTCCGACCCGGGCCGGAATAGCGATTTGCGATCTACTGGGCGGAATTTTCGCTGTGCAGGGAATCCTGCTCGCGTTGGAAGTGCGTCATCGCACCGGCCGCGGTCAGCGGGTGGAAACCTCACTGCTGGAATCGATCGTAAGCATTTTGAGTTGGTCGGCGGGGATTCTCTTCGAGACCGGCAAAAGTCCCGTACCCGCCGGCAACCATCATCCGTTGGTTTCGCCGCACGGCACCTTCCAGGCCGCCGATCGTCCGTTCAATATTTCCGTGGGCAACCCCGCGATGTGGAAGAAGTTTGTCGCCCTAATTGGACGGCCCCAACTGGATAAGGATGAGCGCTTCCAGGGTGTCAGGCGGCGGGTCAAGAATCGTCCCGCGTTGACTGCGGAAGTCAACGCCGCGCTTGCGGCTCATCCGGCCGACTATTGGATTGCCGAACTGAACAAGGCCGGGATTCCTTCGGGTCCGATCCTCACGATGGAAGAAGTGTTTGCCCACCCGCAAATCGCCGCGCGCGAAATGCTGCTGAAGATTGCGCATCCGAAGCTGGGCACGTTCCTGACCACCGGCCTGGCGGCCAAGCTGGCGGAGTCTCCCGGTCGAATCAGGCGGCCGCCGTTGTTCGGTGAGCATACTGACGAGGTCCTTGCCGCCAACGGGTTCAGTCCGGATCAACGGTCGCGTCTGCGTGCTGATGGAATCATTGTATAATCATTGTATAGGTGATGGTGGGGATGGCCCCTGGTATCAAACTCCGGAGCGCCGCCACCCGCTCCGGAGACTGATTTCCGATATCATCTCCATTCGATGCGAACCGCTTTTGACTGTGGCGGAGCCGGGCCGCTGCCTTAGTAGGTTGAATCCGAATCCGACGGTACCCCCACCGGCGTGACTTTCAGGCCGGCAAGTTCGTGTTCCGCCGCTTCGAAGTCGCTCCGGGCCTGATTGGTGTTGCCCTCGCTGAGCGCGATTTCGCCGTTTTCCTGGAAGGCCACCGCGCCGCTGGCGTCCTTGCCTTCGGACCAGGCCTCGCTGATTTTCTGGGCCACATCCTGATCCAGTGCACCGGCGCTGTCAGAGGCGCTCATCGCGGAGACCCGGCTTTGCGGCGCCATCATCTGACTCCAGGCCGGCGTCGCAGGGATAGCGAATGACGCAGCGAACATCAGGGCCAGGGAACATCCCGCAATCTTCTTCAAGCAATTCACTTCTCTAAACCTCCGTAAAAACCGGTCTTTGAACGATTCAAAACCAAAGGCGTGAAAACCGGCTTCACATCGGCGTGACGCCTCAAGGCCGCCCGCACGTTAGCTGCACAACGCGTAGGCAAGTCTTTCGCCCCTCTGGCGGGATGTGCCATTTTCTGAGTAACAGGCGGAAAGCCATGATGGACCCGCAAACACAAACCTGGTCAATCGGCATGCTGCATTTTGCGATCGATATCGCGGGGCCTGCCGCGGGGGAAGCCGTGCTGTTGCTGCATGGATTTCCCCAGAACCGGCGCATGTGGCGTCATCAGTTGAGCGCCTTGTCGGCGGCGGGATTTCGCGCATTGGCGCCCGATCAGCGCGGCTACTCCGCCGGCGCGCGCCCGGCGGGGATTGAGGCATATGCAACGGACCTGCTGCAGCGCGACGCGTTGGCGATGATGGACGCGATCGGTGCGCAGCGATTTCATCTGGTGGGCCACGATTGGGGCGGCCAACTCGCCTGGCTGATAGCGGCCGCCAACCCGGATCGCGTCGAAACGCTTAGCGTCCTCTCGCGGCCGCATCCAGCGGCGTTTGCGCTCGCCCTGGCGGAGGATCCAGAGCAGGCCAAGCGTTCCGAGCATCATCGGGGATTTCGCCGGCGCGAAGCGATCGAACAGCTCCGCAAGGACAACTTCAGCTCGTTGCGCAGAGGCTTGGTGCGCGAGGGCATCGCAGACCCGGATATCTATCTGAGTCCTCTCGATGAGGCCGGCGCGCTGGAGGCCGCGATCAATTGGTACCGCGCTTCTGATATCGCCTTGTCCGCCATTCCCGCGGTCTCGATGCCCACCTTGTATGTCTGGGGTACGGCCGACGCCAGTGTAGGCCGGCGCGCTGCGGAATCGACCCGGCAATTCGTGCAAGGGCCCTATGAGTTCGTTGAGGTCGAAGGCGCCGGGCATTTTATAGTGGATCAGATGCCCGATCGTGTGGCGCAAATGTTAATAGCGCACCTGTGGCGGACAAGGTAGGTGTTGGACTAAAATTCCGCAATTCCTGAGCCATCTGTTTCGGAAATGGCTCCTCATGGACTGCGAACCCGTTACCGATCACACCCGTATGTACGTTCCTTTTTGTCAACCCCAGCCTTGCGGGTCCTCACGCCCAAACCGAAAATGGAGGCGCGACGCAGGCGCGTGTAACGGCCGATTTCCGTTATTCGCAATCACAGTCTTTGTACGTTGAAGGGGTGGAAAAAATGACTAAACTTCATTGGTCTCCAAACATGATGACATTCGTTGGAGCGATTATTCTCGGTCTGGTAGCCAGCCTCGCCTTTGTCGCCGTGGTGAAGGGACAAGGCGGTGGCGCGTTCGCCTTTATAACCATCGCCATGATTGGCACCGGAATGTTCGTGGCCGGGATTCTGCTCAATCACGGGCAACATACCGAGCACGAGCAGGAGCCCAAGCTGAGCCAGGCCAAGTAACCGGGAAACTTTCGCCCTGCTGCGTCTTCCTGAGCGAAGCGGAGGATCCCCGGGCGCGCGCGTTGCGGCTCTTGAAGTTTTTACGCGCCGCGCCCTCTCTGCCTGACCAGGGAAAGTTCAGATGAGGGTGTGTGCAGATCCACAATATGCATTGCGGATTTGCGCGTCAGCAGGAACCTGGCCTGGGCTTCGCGCGGCGAACAGCGAGATCCTTCAATACGCCCGCTTCTGTTCAGGATGACGGAAAATAAGACTGGTCCGAAGAGGGCACGAGGAGCAAGTTGTATCTATCCAATAAGCACTCAGCACTCAGCGCCGGATAGCTACTAACCAACCTCTATCTCGCCCTCCAAAACCGTCACCGCATGGCCGGCTATCCGGACGCGTTCGCCCCGATCTTCGCACCATATTTCGCCGCCGCGGCGTGACACCTGGCGTGCGAATAGCTTTTTCTTCCCCAGCCGCCGTGACCAATAAGGGGCCAGCGTGCAGTGCGCCGAGCCGGTGACCGGATCTTCGGCAACCCCCTGCGCGGGCGCGAAAAACCTTGAAACGAAATCGCAGTCGCGGCCCGGCGCGGTTGCGATCACCGCGAAGCGATCCAGCGCCGTCAGTCTTTCCATGTTGGGGGTAAGCGCACGAACCTCCTCTTCGCTTTCGAACACACATAGATAGTCGCGCGCGCCGAGCACCAGGTTGGGGTGCGCGCCGAGTCCCGCCACCAACCCCGGATCGACCGCGCATTCGGCAGGAGCGAGGGCGGGAAAATCGAGCGCGTAGAGAGCGCCCTCGCGCTCCACCGTCAGCATCCCGCTTCTGGATTGGAACTCCAGGCGCGCCGCGCAAGATTCCTTTCGTATTGTCCAAATCACGTGCGCCGAGGCGAGTGTGGCATGGCCGCAGAGATCCACTTCGACCGTGGGCGTGAACCAGCGCAGATGATACTGCGTACCTTCGCGAGTATAGTAAGCGGTCTCCGAAAGATTGTTTTCCGCGGCGATAGCCTGCATCGTTTGGTCCGGCAGCCATCGCTGCAGCCGGCAAACTGCCGCGGGATTGCCGCTGAATATCCGGCTGGTGAAGTTGTCCACCTGGTAGATTGGAATCCGCATCAATTAAAACTATCAGAATCTGATGAGAGTATCCCGCCATGAAAATTCGCGATGCTGCAATCGAGGATCTCCCGGCCATAACGCCATCAGCAGAATCGGTCGTGACGCCTTAAGCCGAAATCCGCCGCTTGCTTTGACAATTGCCGGTGCCCGTTGGATCATCGCGGCGATTTGACCATCGCGGGGATGATCTCAGCATGGCACAGCCGACGTTTGGCGACGCAACGGAAGGCAGCCCGAGTTCTTCCAACCTTCCTCTGGCCGGGGTTTGCGTGGTCGAATGCGGCCAGGGCGTGTCGGCGGCATTCGGCGCCAAGCTGATGGCGCTGCTGGGCGCAAGAGTAATCAAGGTCGAGCCGCCGCAGGGCGACCTTACGCGCAGGCGCGGGCCTTTTGTTGACGACGTGCCCGACCCGGAGCGCAGCGGATTGTTCCTCTACCTTAACGCCGACAAGCGCGGCATGACGCTCGACCTTGCCAATCCACGCGAGCGCCAGACCTTCGACGAGCTGCTAACCGGTGCGGATATCCTCATTCACAACATCGCGGCGTCCGAGCGTGCCGCCAGCGCGATCGAAGGCGCACAGCTTTCGGCGCGCCACCCGCACCTCATCATCGCTGCAATCTCGCGCTATGGCGATAGCGGCCCGCGCAGCCATTACAAGGCCTACGAACTGAATACTATCCACGCCAGCGGGACGGCGATTCTCAACCCGCTGTTGTGCGAAAGCCCCGACCTGCCGCCGCTCAAGTACTTCGGCGCGCAGGCGGAGTATCAAGCCGGCATTCACGCCGCGATGACGGCGCTGGCCGCGTTTACGTTCCGCACCAAATCGGACGAGGGACAGGCGATCGAAATTTCCGAGCAGGAATGCATGGCCTCGATGCTCGACCTGAGCATGGTCTGGTTCACCTACCAGAAGTTGCGAACCTCGCGGCTGGGCTTCTCCGTCATTGGGCCAGGCGGGGCTCATCGATGCTCCGACGGGCTGATGCAGATCGTGTGCGCCGAAGAAGCCCAGTGGCATCGCCTGGTTGAGCTCATGGGTAATCCCGAATGGGCCCGGGAGGAAATCTTCAAGGACCGCACGGTGCGCGGCAAGAACATCGACGCGCTCAAGGTTCTAATCGAACAGTGGAGCCAATCGCGCAGATTAAAGGAAGTCGTCGCGCAGATGCAGGCCCGGCGCATTCCGGCGGCCCCGGTCAGTCAGCCGAGCGACATCTACGCCGATGAACATCTGAAGGCGCGCGAATTCCTTGTTCCGCTGCCGGCGCGCGAGCCCGCTGGCAAGCCGATTCTCGCGCCCGGCGTGCCGTTTAAATCCACCACCATGGGATGGGTGATGCGCCGTCCGGCGCCGCGCCGCAACGAGCACGCGGAGGAAATTTTGCGCGAGCTTTCCGCGCGCCCAGCTGAGCAGATCAGCCCCGCGCCGCAGGTTTCGAGACCGCAAACCCGCGGCCCGCTGCAAGGGGTGCGGGTGCTGGATTTTAGCTGGGTGTGGGCGGGGCCGTTTTGCACCGCGCAAATGGCGCGTCTCGGCGCCGAGGTGATCAGGATCGAGACCGCCAGGCATCCATGCATCAGCCGCCTCTTCGTAGTTGCCGAAGGCAAGCCCGGTCTCAACCGCGCCGGCTGCTACAACGAGAAGAATCACAACAAGCTGAGCGTGCAGCTTGACCTCGAGAAGCCCGAAGCGGTCGAGATAGTACGGCAGTTGGCGCGCCATTGCGATATCGCGGCCGAGAATTTCGCGCCCGGCGTTGTTGATCGGCTGGGAATCGGATACCAAAGCCTGCGTGCTGCCAGGCCCGACCTGATCATGCTTTCGATGGCCGGCTACGGACAAACGGGGCCGTTTCGCAACTACGTAAGCTATGGTCCGATCGTGGCGGCCCATTGCGGGATGCACACGCTGACCACTTATCCCGGTGATCGGCCGCGCAACCTCGGCATCGGCTACGGAGATCCGGTAGTTGGAATTTTCGGCGCCTGGCTGCTAAACGCCGCGCTGATTCATCGCGAGCGCACCGGCCAGGGTCAATATATCGATCTGTCCAACCTGGAAGCGATGGAGATGATGATGCCCGAAGCGTTGCTGGAATACGCGATGAACGGACGCGACATCGGCGCGGCCGGCAATCATGATCCGTTAATGTCGCCCTATAACTGCTACAAAGCGTTGGGCGACGCCGAGGCGTGGGTGACAATCGCGGTTGGAACCGAGGATGAATGGCGCGCGCTATGCGACGCGATGGGCAAGCCTTCGATGGCCAGCGATCCCCGCTTTGGCAGCGCCGCGGCGCGCAAGCGCAACGAAGAGGAACTCGATCGAATAATCAACGCCTGGACCTCGGAGCGTGATCGCTGGGCAATCACCGAATTGCTGCAGCGCGCCGGCGTAGCCGCGATGCCCACCTTTACCAACCAGGACGTGGCCGAGGACCGGCACCTGCGCGAGCGCGGCTTCCTCGTCGACCTCGACCATCCCGAGGTCGGCGTGCGCACTTACACCGGTGTGCCATGGACGATGTCGCGCACGCCATGCAAACTCAATCGCGTTTCGCCGTGCCTGGGCCAGGATAGCGCGGAGGTCTTGTGCCGGCTGCTCAACTACACGCCCGAACAGATCGAAGAATTGCGCCGCACCGAGGTGATCGCTTAGAGCTGCTTCACCGCCAGATAGAGTTGAGGATACTTGCCAATCTATATCCCGCCAATGCCAATTGCCGGCCCGCGACCTTTGCCTCCCGCTCCATGTACGCCTCGCTCATCACTACTTTTCCCGGCGTTGCGGACTGGCATCCCGCCGGTGCGCATGGACGCTTGGGTATTTGCAGCGCGTCGTACACTTCGCTTCTGGCGAGTTCGTGCGACTCCCACGCCATCTGCTCCGGGTTCGCCGGCTTGTCCGCAAGCGCGGATTGAGGGTCCATCCGTTCCAACGCGGTGGCCGTGGCGCGCGGACTTTGCGTACCGAGTTGGTGTTCCAGTTCCACTACGACCGCGTCGTCCCAGGCGTAATGGAGGTTCTCTTCCGGCGGCGTAACTTCCACCGGCTGACAAGTTCCACCACGATCGCCGTTGCCCGCGGCGTGCAGCGGCTGGTGCACGTCGGCGACGAAATGAATCAGGAATGCCAGATCGCCGGCCGCGCCCCACTTGTCGTAGTCGTGGTTTTTCAGCCGCCGCGCGTACTCATCGATTTTGGCGGTAACGCAGTTACCGTGCGGGCATCGCGCCGGCAAGTCGGAGCGCGTGTCCTGCAGGCAAAGCGCGATGTAGTGCCATGAATGCGTGGCATGGTCCGCTCTGAACTCGGAATCCGGCCGCAGAGATGCCGCCGCCATCGCGCCGGCGACGCCTTGCTTTTCATCTGCGACATTGAGGATGCGGGCGATGTGCGACGCGGCCGTCGGGGTAAGTTGGTCGGCGGCAATGATCGCGACGATCTCGTGACCTTCCGGGAACCACGCGGGTGCCCGCGCGGACAGAATCAGGAAAAGCGCACCAACCGCGGCGGCGGCGAGCGTCAGTTTGCGACGCGGCCTTACCTTCATCGCCGGAAGTTCGGCGCTGTCCGGTCGGTCATTCAGCCGTTGCCATGGCACGAATCGATCGCGACTTCGTATATCACGCGAACCTCGCCCGGCTGGCGGAAGGGGTACTTGTCCTGTCCCAGGTAGCGCTTGGCGAGCGAATCGATATGCGCATCGGCGCCGTCCTTGGTGCTGCGCGTCACGTGTCCGCGGATTTGCACGTAACGGTAGGGATTAGTTGGATCCATAATGGCTAGAGCCAGTTTCGGATTGTCGTCCAGGTTGCGGGCCTTGCGCCGGCCCACCGCGGTATTGAGGCGAATCATGCCGTCCTTGTAGTCGAACCACAGCGGGGTCACCTGGGGCGATCCGTCAGGCATCACGGTGGCGAGGTTGGCGAAGGCCACCTTATCGGTTAGCAGGTCTTTGTATTTGTCGGGAATCTTGGCCGCCATTATCCTTCCTCTGGGCTGTCATTTGTGCCGCTTTGAACCCTGGGGGTCCCGGGCCGCGTTCCTTCTTAATATTTCCGACAGGTTCCTTATTAATATTCTGGATAGATCTCATTGCTGACGCCACGGAATCTCTTGACCGTCATGCCGCGCTGCCGACACTATGCTTTATCCAGCGGATGCCGCTGCAGCCCAAAATTGACTGATTTGGGAGCGATGGGATAATACCCGGCGGAGCGTCGTAAGCGACTGGCCCAGCGGGTGGCGGAGCGGCAGGCTTAACAAAGGAGCGGAAGGAAGATGGCGCTTTTCAGCAAAGAGCCCGACAGCAGTCAGAAGTCCAAAGAGGCCCTTAAGCCGACGCCTGCAGCAGCTCCGGTGGCGTCTTCTGCGGTTGCGCAACCCAGCCATGCGGAGGAGCGCGCCGCGGCCCGGCCCGGTCCGGCTGCATCGCCGTCCAGCAGCGCTGCTGAAGGGCGCGCGTACCTCGACAAGGGAAGCAAAATCAGCGGCAAGCTGTTCTTCGAGGGGCCGATCAGAATCGATGGTCAGGTCGACGGCGAAATCAGCGCAAATGATGCTTTGGTGATCGGAGAAAGCGCCGTGGTGACCGCCCAGGTCAAGGCCGCGTCAGTGGTGATCGCAGGTAAAATCAGCGGTGACATCATCGCCGCTAAGCGGGTCGAGATCCGCCCGACGGCCAAGGTGTTCGGCAATCTGACCACACCGGTTCTGGTGGTGCATGATGGCGCGCTGTTCGAAGGTCATTGCGCCATGAACGCCGAGGTCAAAGAGGATCGGAAGGTGACGCCGATCGTCGCGAAAGAAGAGCGTGTCGTCGCGCAGGTCGCGGCTGGCGGTAATAAGCTCGGCTGATTGCCGCTACATGCGCTGAACTTTCGCCCGCCCAAGTATCTTTAGTCCGTCGCCAAACGGAGACGCTCGGAAATGCTTAAGATTCCACCAGACTGGGGGACGTTCTGCGTTCTCATTGTCTCATTCCTGGTTTTCTGGTTTATATTCAAACGGCTTTTGTTCGACCCCTTTCTGAAGCTGTTGGCCGACCGCGAGCGCAAGCTCAAAGGGCTCAGGGATCGTACCGAGCAGCTCATCCGGGAGGGGCTGGAAGCGCACGAGCGCCACGCGCGCGAGATAACCGCAGTCCGCCGTGAGGCCCTGGCCGAACGCGAAGGCGAACGCCGGCGCGCGGAGGAAGAAGTGGGGCGGATGATGGAGGAGGCACGAATGGCAGCCAAGGATTCAATCGAACAGGTCCGGGTTGAGATCGAACGGGAGTTAAGGGCGGCCGAACAACAACTGGGCAATTTGGGTGAGAACCTTGCCGCGGAACTGGCCGAGCGGGTTTTGGGACGTCCGCTCAAGGGCGGAGGTCCGCGCGTCCATTCACCGAACTGATTGATGAAGCTTAAAACCGTACTGGTATTGATCTTAGGCGTCGGGCTCAGCCCGACGCTGGCGTTTTGTGCCGAGGGCGCCGCCGCCGAGAGCGGCTCCTGGGTTGCGCTACTGTTTTACATCTTCAATTTCGGCCTCTTCGTCTATATCCTCGCGCGGTATGCAGGCCCATTGACGATCAAATTTTTCCGCGATCGCGCCAACGAGATCCGCGAAAGCATCCGGCTTTCGGAAAGCGGTTTCCGCAGCGCCACTCAGACCGCGGAGGAGGCGGAGGCGGAAGTTGCCGGACTGGAGGCGGAGAAAGCCCGTATCCTGGCCGAGATGCGCGCCGAAACGGTGCGCGAAGTGGCCCGAATGCGGGAGTTGGGCCAAAGGGCCGCGGAGCGCATACGGCGTGACGCCGAACTGGCCGCCAGCTCGATCGCGGACAATGGCCGGCGTACCGTGCAGGCTCATCTGGCCGCCACCGCGGCGCGATTGGCGCGCGAGTTGATTAAGAACGATCTGGAAGCCGCGGATGAGGCCCGGCTCGTGCGTGAGTTTCTGGACGCGGTGCGGCTTGAGGCCAGCTCGTGACCAGTTCCAAAGTGGCCCGGCGCTACGCGCAGGCTCTGTTGGAACTGGCCGCAGACCAGGGTCAGCTGGAGGCTTGGGGCGCGGAATTGGAGCGGTTGGCGCAAGTGGTCACCAGCCCGGGGCTGATGGAGCGTTTGACCTCCCCAGAGCTGCCGGATGAGCAACGCCTGCAAGCGATGACGTTGGTGGCCTCGCGCCTGGATCTGAGTTTTCCGCTGCGCTCCTTCGCCGTGGTAGTGGCACGCCATGGCCGTCTCGCACAGTTGGCGGCGATCGCACAGGCCTACCAGGATTTGCTCGACCAGCATCTTCAAAGGGCCCGCGCTACACTTACCTTCGCCGCTCAGCCGAGCGACGCGGACCGCGCTGCGGTGGTGGAGGGGCTGGAGCGATTGTCGGGCAAGAAAATTATTGCGACGGTCAATGTGGACCCAGGGCTCATCGGCGGCGTTGTGGCCGAGCTTGAAGGCCGGACTTATGATGCCAGCCTGGCGACGCGGTTGGCGCTGATGGAGCGCCTGCTCAGCCGGTGAACGGGGTTTTTGGCCGCGCCTAGTCTAGGATAACGGTTTATGGCGGAAATCAGACCAGCGGGAATCAGCGAAATCCTTAAGCAGGAAATCAAGGGATTCGAAGCACGGGTTGACGTGCGCGAAACCGGGCGGGTGTTATCCTGCGGCGACGGTATTGCCCGCATCTACGGGTTGCAGAACGCCGCCTCCGGCGAGTTGCTCGAATTCCCAAAAGAGACTTTCGGGTTGGTGCTCAATCTGGAAGAGGACAACGTCGGCGCGGTGCTCTTCGGCGAGCCCGAGTCGGTGCGGGAAGGCGACGAAGTCAAACGTACTGGCCGAATTGCCGAAATCCCGGTTGGCGAGGAACTGCTGGGCCGCGTGGTAAATGCGCTGGGACAGCCGATCGACGACAAGGGACCGGTCCGCTCCAGCAACACCCGTCGCATTGAGCTCAAAGCGCCCGGAATCATCGTCCGCCAGCCGGTTAAGGAGCCGGTTCAGACCGGTATCAAGAGCATCGACTCGATGATCCAAATCGGCCGCGGTCAGCGCGAACTGATCATCGGCGACCGCCAGGTCGGCAAGACCGCCATCGCGCTGGACACCATTATCAACCAGCGCGGGCAGAACATGCACTGCATTTACGTGGCGATCGGCCAGAAGCGCTCCACCGTGGCCCAGGTGGTCGAACGGCTCAATCGTTACGGTGCGATGGAGTACACCACCGTGGTCGCCGCGACCGCATCGGAAGCCGCGCCGCTGCAATTCATAGCGCCCTACAGCGGATGTGCAATCGGTGAGTACTATCGCGACAGCGGCAAGCATGCGCTGGTGATTTACGACGACTTGTCCAAGCACGCGCAGGCCTACCGGCAATTGGCCCTGCTGCTTCGCCGCCCTCCGGGCCGCGAAGCTTATCCGGGCGATGTCTTTTACCTGCATTCCCGCCTCCTGGAGCGGGCCGCAAAGATGAGCGACGAGTACGGCGGCGGATCGCTGACCGCGCTGCCGATCATCGAAACCCAGGCGGGCGACGTGTCGGCCTACATTCCGACCAACGTCATCTCGATAACCGACGGTCAAATCGTGCTCGATACTGACCTGTTCAACTCGGGCATCCGGCCCGCCGTCAACGTGGGCCTGTCGGTCTCGCGGGTGGGTTTTTCGGCCGCCCCAAAGGCGATGAAGCAGGTCGGCGGCACGCTCAAGCTGGATTTGGCGCAGTATCGGGAGATGGCCGCTTTCGCCCAGTTTGGATCGGACCTGGACCCTGCCAGCCAGCGCCTGCTGCATCGCGGGGAGCGGCTGACCGAGATGCTCAAGCAAGGGCAATACTCACCGCTTTCGATGCAGCAGGAGGTGCTTATCGTTTTCGTCGGCAACCAGGGCTATCTCGACAAGCTGGAGGTCGACCGGATCAAAGCCTTCGAACGCGACATGTTTTCGTACTTTGACAGCAAGCATGGCGACATCCTGGAGGAGATCAAGACCAAGCGCGAACTTACTGACGAATTGCGCGCGCGCCTGGTAAAGGCGATGGACCAGTTTGTCGAGGTGTTTAACGCCGAGCATGCCGGCGGGACGGCTGCGGCCGCGGCCTGAAGCGGGATTTTAGCTGAGCCATGGCAACGCTTAAGGCAATCCGCCGGCGGATTGCTTCGGTCCAATCGACCCAGCAAGTCACTCGCGCCATGAAGCTGGTCTCCGCGGCCAAGCTGCGCCGCGCGCAAGAGGCCCTCCTGAACGACCGACCTTACGCGGACAGCCTTTCAAAGCTGGCCGGCTCGTTGCTGTCGGGTCAACAGATGGAGCCGCCGCCGGATGCGAAGCCTTCCGCCCTGATCACCGTCATTACCTCGGATCGCGGGCTGTGCGGGGGCTACAACGCCAATTTGCTTCGCCATGCGGAAGAACAGGCCGACGAAATGCGCAAAGCGGGTCTGGAGCCGGCTTTCTTCGCCGTGGGGCGCAAAGCGGTCGAACACTTCAGACGCACCGGAACCAAGGTCGCGGGCCAGCAGATCAACAACATCCCCCGCCTGGCGACGATGGAGCTGGCAACCTCGATCGCGGACATGATGCTGGCTGAATTCCGGGCGGGACAATTCCGTCAGACCGCGGTAATCTACAGCCAGTTCCGCTCCGCGCTGTCCCAGCGTCCGACCTATGAGCGTATCCTGCCGGTCGAGACCTCGGAGCAAACCACGGAGGGTGTCGCCGGGACCACGGAATACCTGATCGAGCCCAGCCGCGCTGAGCTGCTGCCGGTCATCATCCAGAGTTACGTGGAATCTGCGGTGTTTCACGCCCTGCTGGAGGCCGAGGCGAGCGAGCATGCGGCCCGTATGACCGCGATGGACAGCGCAACCAACAACGCGTCGGACATGATCGACCGGCTTACCCTGGAGATGAACCGCGCGCGCCAGGCGGGCATTACTCGCGAGCTGATGGATATCGTGGGCGGCGCCGAAGCATTGAGCGCCTGAAGCGGAAAAAAATATTGTCGGAAAATCGAAACCTATGAGCAACGGAACAAGCGGACAGATAGTTCAGGTCCTCGGCAACGTGGTCGATGTTCAGTTCAGCAACGGCGCCTTGCCTTCGATTCTTAACGCGTTGCGGGTCACCAATCCCGCGCTGGGCGACAAGGCGGGCAACCTCGTCCTGGAGGTCGCGCAGCATCTGGGTGAAAACACCGTGCGTTGTATCGCGATGGATTCCACCGATGGCCTGGTGCGGGGCATGGCCGCCACTGATACCGGGGCGCCGATTGCGATTCCCGTCGGTCCCGGCACGTTGGGGCGCCTGATGAACGTTACCGGCGAGGCGGTGGACGAATCCGGCCCGATCGAGGGCAACCGGATGCCGATCCATCGCACTGCGCCAGCTTTCGACGAACAGGCGGTCGAGGTCGAGATCTTCGAAACAGGGATCAAGGTGATCGACCTCATCTGTCCCTACTCGCGCGGCGGCAAGATCGGGTTGTTCGGCGGCGCCGGCGTGGGCAAGACCGTCACCATCATGGAGCTGATCAATAACGTCGCCAAGCAGCATGGCGGCGTGTCGGTCTTCGCGGGCGTGGGCGAACGTTCGCGCGAGGGCAACGATCTTTATCTCGAGCTGAAGGAATCGGGCGTTTTGACCAAGACCGCGCTGGTCTATGGTCAGATGAATGAACCGCCCGGAGCGCGCGCTCGGGTGGGGCTCAGCGGCGTCACCGTCGCGGAGTATTTCCGCGACGAGGAAGGCAAAGACGTTTTGCTCTTTATCGACAACATTTTTCGCTTCGTGCAGGCCAACTCCGAGGTTTCGGCGCTGTTGGGCCGGATGCCCAGCGCGGTCGGCTATCAGCCGACCCTGGGTACCGACCTTGGCGCTTTGGAGGAACGCATCACCACCACCAAGAAGGGCGCTATTACGTCCGTGCAGGCCATTTACGTTCCCGCCGACGACTTGACCGACCCGGCGCCGGCCACCACGTTTACCCATCTGGACGCGACCACCGTTCTGGAGCGCAAGCTGTTTGAGAAGGGCATCTTCCCCGCGGTGGACCCGCTGGGATCCACCTCGCGCATCCTGGATCCCCAGGTTGTGGGCGAAGAACATTACGACGTCGCGCGGCGGGTGCAGGCGATCCTTCAGCGCTACAAGGATTTGCAGGACATCATCGCCATTCTGGGAATGGACGAACTGTCGGCCGAGGACAAGCTGGTCGTGGCGCGGGCGCGGCGAATCGAGCGTTTCCTTTCCCAGGCGATGCACGTCGCCGAGGTCTTCACCAATACGCCGGGGGCATACGTGCCGCGCAAGGAAACGGTGCGCGGGTTCAAAGAGATTCTCGAAGGCAAATGCGACGACCTGCCGGAACAGGCCTTCTACCTGGTCGGCACGATCGACGATGCGCGGGCCAAGGCGGAACGGCTGGCGCGCGGCGAAGCACGCTAGTCGCGTACGGGGCGGTATCTTATGGCCGACGCGGTTCTACCGTTCAAATTGATCACGCCCACCGGCGTGGTGTTCGACGACGCGGTGGCGGAAGTTACGGCGGTCAATCCGATCGGCGAGTTCGGCGTGCTGCCGCAGCATATCAATTACATTACGTCGCTGGTGCCGTGCGTTATCACCATCAAGCTGCTGGACGGCACCTTTCGCCTGTTCGTGGTATCGGGCGGGTTGGTCGAAATCAAGGACGGCGTTATGACGGTACTCGCGCCAACCGCCGAACAGGCCGAAGTACTGATGGACGGCGAGGTCCTGTCCAGAAACGTCCTGGCCGCCGAAGAAAAGCTCCAGGGCGTCAGCTTCTATGAACCCGGCTACGAAACCGCGACCAAAGCGGTACAGTTGGCCCGCGCCCGCCAGCGCGCCAGTGAATTGCGCACCCAGTCGCGCTAGGCGCGCGACCGGCAGCGCCGGCCTCGGTGTATTTCCGACCGCAAGCGCAGGGCTCACCCCAGCGCTGCGAGATCGACGAAGAAATGCGGATAGGTCTTTGAAACGCAACCGGGATCTTTGATCCTGATGCCCGGCACCTTTAAGCCCATGATCGCGAAGCTCATCGCGATTCGATGGTCGTCGTAGGTTTCGATCGCCGCAGGAGTGAGGCGGGTCGGTTCGATCTCCAGCCCATCTTCATGTTCGACGACCTTCACGCGAAGCCGCGCCAGTTCCACGGCCAGCGCGTGGATGCGGTCGCTTTCATGATGGCGGATGAACTTGACGTTGCGAATACGGGTCGGCGAATTGGCAAACGGCGCCAGCACCGCGAGGGTCGGCACCATATCCGGAATCTTGTGCATATCGATATCCAACCCCTTGAACTCGCCGCCGCCTTCGACCACGACCGAATGGCGCCGCCAGTTGACGCGCGCACCCATCCGTTTAAGCAGGGACAGAAACTCGACGTCACCCTGGACGGAATCGCGACTTAGATTCCTGAGTTCGATTTTGCCCCCGCACAACAACGCTGCCGCCGCAAAATAGCTGGCGCTGGAGGCGTCGGCTTCCACGGCAAAGCATCCGGACTGATACGATTGGCCGCCGGGCACACTGATGAAGTTGTGCTCGACGGCGATGCCCTCTATTCCCGCGCGCTCCATCAGCCGGATGGTCATCGTCATGAACGGGATGCCCGCAAACCCGGTGAATTTGAGCCGCAACCCCTCCTTCCAGGCTGGCGCCGGTATCAGCAGGGCCGAAACAAACTGCGAGGACAGGCTGGCGTCGACCACCGTCTCGCCGCCGCTGAAAGTCTCATCACCCTGGATTACGACCGGCGGACATCCATTGTTGGCTTCACAGCTTATGGCCAGCCCCAGCTTGCGCAGCGCGTCTATCAGGTCGCCAATCGGCCGCTGGCGCATCCGGGCGTTGCCGTCTAGCCGGTAGCGTCCCTTGCCGAGCGTCAGAAATCCGGCCAGAAACCGCATTGCAGTGCCCGATCCGCCTACGAACAGGTCCGCCGATTTCGCCGGGATGACGGAGCCGTGCCCTTCCATCACGATTCGGCTGGCCTGCTCTTCGAGGGAGACCTCGTAACCCAGATGTTGCAGTGCGGCGATCATGTAGCGGGTGTCATCGCTGACCAGCGCGGACTCGATCACGGAACGGCCGCCGGCCAGCGCCGCCATCAGCAGCGACCGATTTGTAATACTCTTGGAGCCGGGCACCTGGACGGTTGCGGCGAGACTGCGAAGCAGTGGTTTGATCTCAATCTGATCCATGTATGGCGCGAACGAACGGAAATCCTGACTGACAGTTACTACATCCTAAGTTCCCACTACGGTCAATTAAGATTCGGACTTGGGAACGGATTTCAACGAATGGACGCTGCGGCGGCGCTCTCTGTCTCATGAGGCAAAAGTTCGAAAGATGGGGCGAACCTCGCGCAGGAACCTGTCTTCGCTATTGAATCTTTGCGCTTTGATTTCCTGCTGTCGGATACCCTGCTAGGCTCGGATGGACCGGAACCATGGTGACTGAAGAATCTTCCAAAACGACGCATTCCGTTCCCTCGCCCTCGCACCCCGAGGGTGCATTGGGCACCTTGACGGCAAGAATCCAGACCTCGGTCTTGCGCCAGCTGCTGATTGTCGGGTCGTTGGGCGTGTTGATCATGCTGGGCTTGTTCCTGGCCAACTACTCGCACAACTATGCCGATTGGTACTGGAGCGCGATGTTCCCCGTCTTTGGGCTGGTCTGCCTTGGGCATCAACTGGCCGCCGGTAAGACTTTTGGGATGCCTGCCTGGGAACTGCCGCTCATGCAGGCGCTGCATTGGCTGGGACCGATCGTCGCGGTGCGAATCATCTTCCTGCAGCTCGCGCGCGGCCAGATGGCGGCCGACTCGGTCGCGTTAATGATCCTGCTCGTCCTCGCCGTAACCGCGTATCTGGCGGGACTTCATTTCGACCGCACCTTTGTATGGTTGAGCATTTTGCTGGCGCTGGCCGCGCTCGGCGGTACGGAGGTCGAGGCTTACCTGTGGCTGGTCCTGGTTATAGCGGCGCTGCTGATCGGCCTGGTGGTGTTTTCCACCATAATAATCAAGCGACGCTCTACCGTTGGTGCAACCTCGCCCTGAGCCCGGCGCATTAGTGCCCGGCGATTCTGAATTTGGCGGCGGCGCGGTGCTGGCGCGCATCAGAGGCCGCCTGCTGCCTTTTATCTTCCTGCTCTACATCGTCGCCTACCTGGACCGTATCAATGTCGGCTTCGCCGCATTGCAGATGAATCGCGACCTGCGGTTGGGTGACGCCGCCTTCGGCCTGGGAGCGGGACTGTTCTTTCTCGGCTACTTCCTGTTCGAGATTCCGAGCAACCTGATTCTCGAACGGATGGGTGCGCGTCCCTGGATCGCCCGCATTATGATCTCCTGGGGCGCGGTGGCGATGGCGATGGCGGCGGTGCAGGGCGCCGCCAGTTTCTACTTCCTGCGCTTCCTTCTGGGCGTGGCCGAGGCCGGGTTCTTCCCCGGCATCATCCTCTACCTGACTTACTGGTTTCCTGCACGGGAGCAGGCCCGCTCAATCGCGCTGTTCATGACCGCCAGCGCGCTCGCGGGCGTAATCGGCGGCCCCCTGTCGGGAGCCTTGTTGGCAACTCAGGGGACGCTCGGGCTTTCCGGTTGGCAATGGCTGTTCATCCTCGAAGGGCTGCCGGCCGTGCTCTTGGGCGTGGCGGTGCTGTTCTATCTGCCCAACGGCCCGCAGGACGCGACATGGCTGCGCGAGGAAGAAGGGCGCTGGCTCGTGCAAAGTCTCGCTCGGAACCATGGGCGCAAGCTCGGCCTGAGGCATGGGCTGATGGGGGGTAGGGTGTGGCTGCTGGCGCTGCTCTACTTCACGATCGTTACCGGTCTGTACGGGGTGACGATGTGGCTGCCGCAAATCGTCAAGACACTCGGTGCGTTTGACAACTTTACGGTCGGCGTCCTTTCCGCGGTTCCGTTCCTGGCCGCGGCCGCCGCCATGGTCATAGTGGCGCAATCCTCCGATCGGCGTGGGGAGCGGCGATTGCACGTTGCGCTGCCGGCATTCACTGGCGCGGCAGGACTGATCCTCTCCGCACGGATGCACAATCCGTTACTTGCGCTCAGCGCTCTCTGCGTTGGTGCGGCCGGAATCTGGGGCGCGATGGGTCCGTTCTGGTCGATGCCGTCCGAATACCTGGGCGGAACGGCCGCCGCGGCCGGAATCGCGCTGATTAACTCGGTGGGCAATCTCGGCGGCTTCGCCGGCCCCTACCTGGTCGGGATGGTTCGAGAGGCGACGCACAGCTTCACCGGTGGGCTGCTCGCGATGGCCGCGATGCTCGGCCTTGCCGGATGCATAGCGCTCACGATGCCGCAGGGTCCGACATCCGAACTCCCGGATGTGAGATGATTCTTAATCCGGCCGATGGAATAAGCGGCAGATGACCCACCCCCGAGCCTCGCTGAGACGGGATGAAATATCGGCCTCTTCGGTCCTTCCCCGCCGCCTTGATGATTCGAGACCCAGACTTTTTCCAGGCGGCTGGGACGCATCGGGTTGATTACGTATTCGTGCACCCAGGGCTGGCGGATGACGTAGTTTACCGGATGATAAAGAAACACCCACGGCGCCTGCCTGATGATGATTCGCTCGGCCTGCTGGTAGATCGCGAAACGGCGGCTCAGGTCGGCGATAGGTGCCGCCTGGGCCATCAGGCGATCGACCTGCGGGTCGTAAAAAAACGTGTCGTTGTTCGATCCCCATTGGCGCCTGGAGAAAAGCACTTCGAGGAAATTTTCCGGGTCGGGAAAATCCGCTTCCCATGCCAGCATGAACACTTGCGCGCCGTGCGGTTCGCGAATCGCCTCCAGCAGCGGTCCCCACGCCACGGGCTTGATCGCCAGGCTGACCCCGACCAGGGCGAGGTCCTGCTGCACCGATTGCGCCAGGATCAACATCGTCTGGTCAGCGCGCAGCCACAGCACCGGTGCGAAGTCCTTGTGCACGCCCGCCGCTTCGAGCAGTTGCCGCGCCTTTTCCGGATCGTATGGATAGCCCTTCACATCCGGCGTATAGCCCGGCAGTCCCGGCGGCAGCACCCCGCGCGCCACGACCCCGCGGCCGTTCAATAGCGCCAGCAGCTTTTCCTTGTTGACCGCGTAATTGAAAGCCTGCCGCACGCGCAGGTCATCAAAAGGTGCCATCTGGCAGTTCATCCCAAGGTAATCCGTGGTGACGGTCACATTGTGGATCGTCAGGGCCTTGAGCCGCGGCGTCTGGATCACATGCGGGAACTCGGCCGGAGAGATAGTCGACACATCGACCTCGCCCGCTTCGTACTTGAGCCATTCCAGCTCATCGTTTACACCCATCATCTCGACCACGGCGTCCAGCTTCGGCAGCCCCTTGGCGAAATAGTAAGGATTGCGGACCAGGGCCAGGCGCTGTCCCGCGATCCATTGAGAGAGTTTGAAGGCGCCGCTGCCGACCACGTGATGCGAGAAGTCCTCGCCCCACTTTTCAGCGTCCTCCCGCGGGACAGCGGCCGCGAACGGCATCGTCAACTTGTGAATGAAAATCGGGTCCGGGCCGGTCAGGTGAAAAACCAACGTGTATGGGTCCGGCAGTGCGATTCCGCTCACCGCGCTCGCACGTCCGGCGGCGAAATCGACGGCTCCAACAATGCCGCGGTAATATTCCGATCCCTTGGACCTTGTTGACGGCCGCAGCACGCGCTCGATCGCGTACTTGAAATCCGCGCCGGTTACCTGCAGGCCGTTGCTGAAGCGCGCGTCGTGGCGCAGATGGAAAGTGAAGACGGTCGCGTCCTTCGATATTTCCCAGGAAAGCGCCAGGTCGGGCTCAAGCTCCACGGTGGCGTCGCCGTAGCGAACCAGCGTGTCGAAGATCGCCTGCTCGAACGTCCACGACGCGGTGTCGTATCCGATCGCGGGATCGAGCGTCGGCACGTCGTCCGCGGCCGCCAGCCACAAGACCTTCGCGCCCGGCGGCAGGTTAAGCGGAGCTTCCGACTTGCATCCGCCCTCGACCAAAGCGGCGATCAAGGCGAGCAGCGGGAGAATCCAGTACCGATTGCAATTGGGCTCATGCGTAGGTGGTGGGCATTTTTGCGCCGCGCTCGGCGAGGCTTGGACCGCCGTCTGTACCTTTGCCGGGCGCAGGCGCTGTGCTAGGTTCGCCAATACTCTTATCAAGCCGTTAAACCAAAGAGTCCAATGCACCATTTTGCTTATCGAGACAATCAACTCTATGCCGAAGACGTGCCGATCAAGGACATCGCCGCCCAATTCGGCACCCCGCTTTATATCTACAGCGCAGCCACTCTGCGCCGCCACTTCCGCGTCTTCGACGAAGCCTTCGCCGGCACCGACCACCTGATTTGCTATGCGATGAAGGCGCTGTCCAACATAAGTATCCTGAAGCTGTTCGGTTCGATGGGATCGGGATTCGATATCGTATCGGTAGGCGAGCTCTTGCGATGCCTGCGCGCGGGCGCGGATCCGCAGAAGTTCGTGTTCTCGGGAGTGGGCAAGACCAACGAAGAAATCGGTGCGGCGCTAGACGCCGGTATCCTGATGTTCAACGTCGAATCGCGCCCCGAGCTGTATCGTATTGCCGACGTCGCGCGAAAAAGAAAGGTCAAGGCGCCGGTCAGCTTGCGGGTCAATCCCGACCTGGACCCCGGCACTCATCCGCACATCTCAACCGGCCATCGCAACAGCAAATTCGGAATCCCGCTGGCGCAGGTGTTTGAGTATTACGC
>Ga0126381_100000604_pt1 | contig 39506 bp, 38 predicted proteins | sample PanSoiMetPlot_28_FD_96465 | JGI IMG/M metagenome (GOLD analysis project Ga0126381, IMG submission 96465) | Tropical forest soil microbial communities from Panama - MetaG Plot_28 | ecosystem: Environmental > Terrestrial > Soil > Tropical forest > Bulk soil | place: Panama | collected 2016-02-17 | reverse complement strand
TCTGGATCGAACGAACACACGCCTCCGTCTCGGGGTTGCTCACTGCACGGAGTTTCTCATCGACGCTCCGAATTACTTCGGCACCCTTAATGGAGCCCAGCCCTCCGGCTTTTCAGATGTCGTCTCTCCTTCAAGCGTGAGCTTCCAGCCCCATTTGGTTTCGAAATATCGGCGACGGCGGGTGCGGGGTTTCCCTCCGGCGCCGAGAAGATTTCCGGCCCCGGTTATCAGCCCTACATCCAGTTCCCGTGGTCTCACAACATCGCAGGGGGCTGGAGAGTAGCGGGAATGTTCACCATTATCTGGTTTCCAAGCGAAGCAAGGCGAATCCAACTTTTGAACCGACGCTTTCGCTTGAACGGGAATTCGGACCGTCCGCCGATTTGTTGTGGAGTATGTGGGAGATTACGACCATCAGCGACCCGGTCAGCTTTTCGACGGCGGCGGCGCCTGGCGTTTCACGAAGACCCAGCAGGTCGATTTTCACGTCGGCTTCGGCCTTAACAGCAGCACCGTCGATCACTATTTCGGTCTGGGATATTCGTTTCGTCTCGACGGCCTATTCGGAGGTCCGGTTGGAAATACACCGTGATCTCATCTCATTGGAGTTTGCCGACGGTTGACGCGGGCAAGGGGAAGCGACAAGTGGCCGAGAATACAGTTGGAAAAGTTCGAGCTTGGCGGTTTTGGTGCCAAAAGGGAGTAGAGCTGGTCAACGGGTACCGCGGAACACCCCCATGCGCTCACAAATAGGGTCAAAATTCCGTTTGCGGAGCACCCAGCACGGGTGCGATTCTGAAGTAAGACTTCAAAATGTAAATTCCGCTGAATATGAAAACTTCGCTGAAAGTGTTGCGCCGTGATCCTGACAAGGTGCGGGGAGCCCTTTCGCCTGGGCAAGCTCACGGCCTTGGCTCACCAATGACTGCGCTGCGTCCGGCGGGCGGGAGGTAATCATGAAGGTCCGCAAGCCAGATTATGATTTTACTCGCACCGACCCAGCCTGGTGCAAGGAGCATCCAGAATTCGCGCAAAGAACCAACCTCGGTTCGCTTTCGCTGCCATACCTGGAGCCCTATTTGAATCTCGTGATGCGCCAGGCTCAAGCCAAACTGGGGCCGGAGCATCCGCTTAACCATGACATCGGGCTGTTCTGCAAGCAGGAGGCCAATCATTACCTGCAACATGCCGCCTTCAACGAAACGACGCACCGGGCCGGGTACGAGCACGTCGGCGAAATCGAAGCCATCTTCAAAACCCACTTCGAGCGCCTGCTCAGCGAGAAATCGCTCAAATATAATTGCGCTTACTCGCTGGGCTTTGAGACGTTGGGTCCGGTCAGCTCGATCATCTGGTTCGAGCACAATGACGAACTGGTGCGTCATGCCGATCCCAAGGTAGTCGCGATGTGGAAATGGCACCACGCGGAGGAGCTCGAACATCGCACCGTGGCCTACGACGTCTATCAGGCTTTGTATGGAGACTACTTCGGGCGCATCTATGGCTTGTACGCCTTTCTTCGAGACTGGAAGGCAATCAGCCGCCGCACACTCAAATATCTGCTTGCCGAGGTCCGCAAGGGTATGACCGCTGCGGAAATAGCGGCATCGTACGGGCGCCTGGGCGAAATAGAAAAACGGGAACTTCGGCTGGCCTGGCGGGGCATTCTGTATGGGTTTTCTCCCACCTACAGTCCGCGCAAAGTCAGGATACCCAGGGGCGTAGATGAGTTTGTGCAAAAGCTTGACCAGGCCGCATAGCTGAAACCCGAGGCCGGCTTTTCTTCGCCCGCAACCCCTAATGGAGAGCGCTGATGCAGGCCTTTCACATTTCAGTGGCGGACGAAATCCTGGACGACCTTAGGCGGCGTCTGGCGCGGACCCGATGGCCAGGCGAAGTAACGGACTCCGGATGGACCTACGGAACGAATCTCTTATACATGAAGGAGCTGGTTGAGTACTGGCGGACGCGCTATGACTGGCGCGCGCAGGAACGCGAACTCAACCGCTTCAATCACTTCAGGGCGGAGATCGATGGGCTCCGCATTCATTTCATCCATCGGCGCGGCACGGGCAAGAATCCGCGCCCTCTGATGCTGGTTCATGGCTGGCCAGGCTCGTTTTACGAATTCCATCAATTGATTCCGCTCCTCACCGATCGGCTCGCCAGCGGCGGCGATCCAATCGATACGTTCAGCGTCGTCGTGCCTTCACTTCCCGGATATGGCTTTTCCGACGATCCGGCAGTGCCGGGAGTTAACATCACGCGGATAGCCGATATCTTTCACAAGTTGATGACCCAGGTTTTGGGCTATCGGACCTACGGTGTACAGGGCGGTGACTGGGGCGCGTTCGTAGCGTCGCGGTGGGCCCGCGACAGGTCGAAGCCCCATTGGCTCACCGCTATCTCGGCCCTCTCGGTGAGAGTAAATCCGGGATCAACGGCGACAGCGGCGATGCGATTATCCTTGAACTCCTTCGCGATCGCTTGCACAAAACGGTTCAGAGCCGCCTTGGCGGTCGGGTAGGCGGGACCTGTGGCGCCGCGGCCAGGCATCCCGGGCGGATCGGTGTGCGCTGCGCCGGATGTTATACATATAATGATGCCGCCGCCACGCTCGATCATTTTCGGCAGAAGCATCCAGCTGGCGATCGCCGGTGCGGTCACATCCACTCCAATCTCCACTTCCCACTGTTCGGGCGTCATGTTCAAAAACGCCTCGTAATGTCCCGGGCCGGTATAAAAAGCGTTGTTGACCAGGATGTCGACCGCGCCAAATTCCTTCAGAGCCGTGCGGCATAGTTGTTCCACTTCTGAACGAACCGCAAGGTCGCATTTGACCGGCAAAGCCTTGACCCCTAGAGAGCGTAGCTCCTGCGCGGTTTGTTCGACGGTTCCAGGATACGGACTGCGGCTACCCTGGGCCGTGCGCGCCGCGAGCACAACATGCGCACCTTCCCGCGCCAGTTCAAGTGCGATCTGCTTGCCGATACCTCTGCTGGCCCCGGTTACCAGCGCTACCTTGTCTTTCAGACGCATTAGTACCTCCCTCGAGCAGCGGACCGTCCAGGATGTAGAGTATTGCTTGGTATCATATAGCTAGATTGCAACCGCGAAGTTTGATTACACGATTACCTCTGGTGAGCTTCCAGCGCCGGCCTGTTAATGGCCCTACGTCGGTCATGTCCTCGGCTATCCACGTTACGCCCGTGTCAATTCATGGCCAGGTCTTTTGCCAATCCTCGGTCAGCAAGACTTGCGCGGACAAGCCGGCAGCGGTCTGCTTGGCCAGAAAGATCAGCGGGGGATCCAGCCGGTCAATCGTCGCCGGATGCCAGGGCACCTCGCTCCAGTCATAATCTTCAGGCAGATAGGCGGCCGACCCTTCGGTATGCACGAGACCCGGAGCCAGGGCATTGACGGCGATATTATAGCGAGCCATCTCCCGCGCCAGGTTAACCGTCATCCGATTGAGCGCCGCCTTGCTGATTACGTATGCCATCGTCCCCGCCGCAGCCACCGAGTCCTGAACTGCTTCACCCATCGACGGGTTGGGTGCCAAGTCGCCGAATCGGACTTGCGTCCAGGGATTGCGCGAGCCGGTGGTGATGTTCACAATCGCTCCGCTGCGCCGTTTGATCATATGCGGCAACACGTGCTTGCAGCACAGAAAAGCGCCGCGCACATTGACGTGGAAATGCAGGTCGAGCGCCTCGGGCGTAAGTTCCAAAGTGTTGTAGCGGGGGAACACGCCTGCGTTGTTGATCAGGATGTCGATCTGGCCGAAATGCTCGACGACCCGCGCGACCATCGCCTTGATGTCATCCTCGCTCGTGACGTCGCATCGAATTGCAATGGCCTGTCCGCCCATGGCTTTGATCTCTTCGGCGGTTTGATGAATGGTGCCCGGGAGGGCTCCCGGCGCTGCCATGGCCGCTCGGCCAGGATGCATCTCACCTGCGGTCAGGGTCACCGAGGACGGAGCGCTATCGGCGCGCTCCGTTCGGGCGGTTACTGCCACGACGGCCCCCGCCTTGGCGAGCGCAATGGCGTAGATTTTGCCCAATCCGCGGCTGGCTCCGGTTACTATCCCCACCTTGCCTGACAGCTCCATTGATACCTCCGCACTCTTAACGGCGCACAGTCTATTTCGGCCTGCCTGAATTGAACCCGCTGCCGACGACAATAGGTGTGTTCGTCCAACCGCCGTCGGGAACTCGCTGAAACCCGCCGGCGGCCAACGCGCCCCCATCCAGATTTATCGTCGCGCCGCTTACCCAGGCCGACAATTCACTGGCGAGAAAGACGGCACATCCCGCTGCATCGCTGGGCAGACCAAAACGCCCCAAAGGAATCCAGTGCGGATTGCGGTCGCGATATTGGGGGTCGAGCCGTTCCGACACCTTGATTTGCTCGGTTTCGGTGGTTTCGGGCGCGATCGCGTTGACCCGGATTCCGTCCCCTCCGAGCTCAAGCGCCAGGCTCCGCGTAAAACCTGTAATCGCGGTTTTGAAGGCGCAATAAACCGTCAATCCCGGCGTGCCTCGGAAGGCTTCGATCGACGACACATTGATGATACTGCCACTCGCTTTGCCGCGCCGCATCAAAGGCAGCGCCGCTCGCGTGACGGCGAACATCTGCCACAAATTCATGCGGTACAGCTGCTCCCAATCATCGTCGGTGTTGTCCGCAAAAGGCTTGATCAAACCAAGGTAATCCCCAACGTTGTTGACCAGCACATCCAGATGGCCGAATCGCTTGTCGATGTCCTCCATCAGTTTGGCAACGGCGGCAGCCTCGCGCACATCCGCTCGCGCCGCTAGATAATCGACCCCCGCAGCCCCGAGCGCCGCGGACACAAGGGCAAGTCGGCGGGGATCGATCTCCGCGACCGCTACTTTCGCTCCCAGCGCTCCAAAGCTCTCCGCGACTGCCCTGCCGATGCCTGCTCCGCCTCCGGTTACCAGCGTGGCTTTTCCTTGCAGAGTAATCATTTTGTATTGCCTCGTAGAGTTTGAAGGCGACAGTCCGAACATGAAATTATATCGTGCTCTCCGCTTCGCACCTCTTGGCTTCCTGAGCCGACGATGTTACTCAGCCATGCTGAATCGATTCGTGAAATCTGCGGCCCGTGGATTGGAAGAGGAGGCATTTGGTTCTCATGCTTATTCAACGTCGCCCCTGCAATCTTAATCTGCTATCTGCGGTAGTGCTTGCGCTATGCCTCTCGGTATCTCAGCCAGCCCAGGCCGCGGAAGGCGCCGCTTCGCCGCAGGCGGCCGGCTCGGACGCGGGTGCCACTGACGCGGCCACCCTGGCCAAAAACAAGCAACTGGTGCGTATCACCTGGGACGAACTGCTCCATGACGATCTCGACGCCGCGATGGCTAACATGACCGACGATGTAGTCTGGCAGCCGCCGCCGGGACTGCCGCCCAAAGTCGGCAAGGCCGCGGTGCGTCAGTATCGGGCGAGCGTTCCCGGAATGTTCAAGGGCAAACGCAGTTCGAAAATTAATCACCTTTATGCGGACGGCGACACGGTGATCGCTGAAGTCACGAACGAGGGCGTCGCCAAAAAGACCGGCATCCTTTATCACAACGACTACGCCTTCTTCTTCCGCATTAGGGACGGTAAAATTTGCCGCATCTGGGAATACACCGATACTCAAAAAGGCCGGGTAGCCTTCGGCACCTGACCATGACTGCAGGCATCGCCTATCGCGTCAGTCAGGGATTTCGTTGCCGTTGCCTCCACGTTTCGGCTCTCCTTCGAACGAACTTGAAGTCGTCGCCGAGCTACGGTTGCTCTTCAAAGGCGACGGTGCCGTGACTCGCAGGCCGTGTTGTACGCTTCGTCGAGCGGAAAACGACGACCCTCGCCTCGATGCATTCAAAACGCGAAATTGGCACTCGCTCCAAAACCCGCACAAGAGCTAGAAGCCAGGCTTACGCACCCGCAATAACCAGCAATATGTCGGATGTTCAATTGAGAATTCCTCTCCGAGCGCATCTTGAACCTAAGCCTCTGAACATCTATCACTAGTATGGGAGGCTGCATCGGCTCGTAGTTTTCGACAAGTACCAGAAGAAGGGGTTTGCGATACTGGATACTCTACGTCTGACCATGACAAACCGATACGGATCCGGTTCTTTCCACTCTAAACCTTACTTCCCCTTCTTCTTGACCAAGTATCTCTTCTTGGACACCAAAGCGAACATGTCCTATCTAAAAAATCACTGCGCAACCTTATGAAAAGACGGACTTCCAAGATGCCAAGAGGGACAGACTCCCGGACAGACTTCGTGGATCGGCTCGAAGAGGAGTGGCGCAAAAAGCACTTCAATTTTTCCACGTTGCCGCTTGCCATATGCGCCCGCGTCCAGCGCGCGGCTTATTATTTTGAGACGCATATCGCGGGACTTGCGAGCCTTTGCGCCCTTAACACCCGCGAATTCCGGGCGCTGAGCGCCCTGTGGCGATCAGGGCCGCCGTTCGCCCTTAACCCAATGCAGTTGCTGGAGGAGTACTTCATTCCCGCAGCGACGTTAACCAGACAAATCGATCGACTGGTGGCTTTGGGGCTGGTTACGCGTACCTCCGATTCTGATGACCGCCGCGCAGTCCTGATCAAGTTGACGCAGCGCGGTCACAAACTTGTTGATGATGCGATGCGGCAGAGCACCGCTAATCAGCCTGTAATGAGGTCTCTCCAGGAATTCGACACCCGCGATCTCGAAAGCCTCAACCGGCTCTTGCGCAGAGTCTTAGTGCTGTTCGAAGAGCGCGCGTCCTTGCGCTCAGTGCGTCCCAGATCTCCCCGCCAACGTATCGATCACCGTCAATCGAAAGTGACCACCGGGCGGCGCTCCGCCAGAGGTTTGAACAATACGAATCGGCGCGTCGGCCTTGGCCATACCCAATCTGCTACGTAGTATCAAATACCCTCAAGACCGCCATTTCCGGAAACAGGCTACGAAGCCGCACCGGCCGTACTGACCGGCGCGGCTTTTGGCCTCAGCGCATGACGCGATCGAGTCCGCCCGGATAACCCCAAAGTTTCCCATTTTGGAGTTCGGGATCAACCTCGCTGTCAACCCTGACATCGCTGTTCAGCGAAACGCTCGCATGGCTATCCTGGACGTCGACGACGGATGCATCGACAATTCCGTTAACCGTTGTCTCCTCTCCATTGCCGATCGGCGCCGGACGGTAGGAAGCTTTGTCGAGCTTCCAAAAGTTTCCGTTCTGGTCGTATGCCTCCCACCAAACCAAGATCCAGGCATTGGTCGTGGCTATATATGCGATCTTGTGCGCATAACAATAATGACCGAGCGCGGACAGGGGGGTGATATCGAGAACGTAGGTGTCAATTACCTCCCACGGACCAAGCTCGGGCTTGGGCCACCAGGGATTGGACCCGGCAATGGTAAAGCAGTCCTTCTTGTCCGGTCTGGTACATTGCTTCTCGTGCACAAGAGCGAGAATCTTCTTTTTTCCGAGAACCTTCACGTCGAAATAAGGGACCTGAAAATACATTCCGCCGCCATTGTCGTCGTATATCCAGTCGCTGCCCGTTATCGGGGCGCAGCGGGAGGCAGTTGAGAGACGCAGCGAACGTCTCAGAGAGGGCAGGAAAATGTAGGAATCCTGGACATGAGCGGGGTCGCTGTAGAGCATCTGGAGACTGGTGGTGTAGCGATTTTGCTCTGGCGTGAACTGAGGATTTCGAATCAACAGAAAATATGGCCCCGCATAGGACATCTGCACCGGCATGTCACCGTCACTTAGATGCGCCACGCGCCAGTTGTTAACGCCACCGGTCGATTTATAGACATTCAGGTTCTGGTCCACCCGGTAGAGCGTGGACAAATAGGTATAGACGAATGGACGCCAGTAGTACCAGTTGTTATATGCGACTTTGTAGCCCAGCTGCGGCTCTTTGGGATTGGGGAACGGCAGTCCCGCTTGATAATTATCGATCGTATAGTCGCCGGTGTCGATTCTCTTCAAAGTCGCCTGGCCGGCATATTTTTCGGTGTCCGATGAGAACTTCTTGGGCATCGGAATGGGAGTGGAGGGCCCAACTTCAATCGTGTAGTCCTGTTCAGGTCCGATCTTCCAATGGCGCTTACTCTCGTAAATCGCCTGGAGACCTACCGGCATGAAGCGCCGGTACTGCTGCCAGTTTTGCTGCGTGATCTTGGTTCCCACAGGGATGGTGTCTGGAGAATTCGCATCAGCCAAAGATGCATAGGTCTGTGGGTCAAACTTCAATTGTGTGACTTGCGCAGCCGCGCCGGTAGCCATCAGGGCCAGGGTCGCCAGCAGCGCCGGCAACCAGAGAAAGAACCAATACGATCTTTTGGGAATTATCATCGTAACGTCCTCTCGGATGGGGCGGCGGTCGGGAGCCGCACGCACACCAGTTGACGGAACTCTTCTATTTGCATCCTCTTAGCACAGCACTAGTCGAATGAAAACCACGCTAGTTTCAACTTGCCTGGATTGCCTCAGGGCGAACCAGGCGCATCGCCATATTCGTTTTAAACGCCACACATCCAAAGGGCGCCATCGCGGCCACAACGAGGAGGATCGCACAGCAAAGGAATGCGGGGGGATACAGCCCGGTCGTATCGAAGATATGCCCGGCCACCATCGGCCCCGTTGCGCTTCCAACCATGCCGAATACCCCTATGAAACCCGACAGGGTGCCAAAATTCCTCAGACCAAAGGATTCAGCCGCCAACATCGGTACGAGCGCAATTGGGGCTCCCACACCTATCCCGTAGAGGATTACCAGCGGCCATAGCGCCAACGGGTGCACAGCCTGGGTTAAGAGAGCAAAGCCGCAGCTCAACGACAGCACCGCAAGCGCCACCGCGAGTCGTGCACTTAAGCGGTCCGCCAGAGCGCCCATCGCCGGTTTGGCTAAAGTACTGCACAGCAATGCGATACTGAAAACCAGGGCCGCTCTTTGTGCGCTGAATCGGAGTCCAATCAGGTAGGGGACCATGTGCACCACGCCCACGTTGACGGCCGACAAATACGAAAAGTAGAGCAACGCGAGCAACCAGAAAGAGCGCGATACCAGGGCCTCGCCCGTCGTCAGCCCCTCTGCCTGAACCCGGGGCGAATTGCCAACCCCGCTAGCCTCGCGCGGGCGGGTGCGGATGGTCAGGAGAACCAGGGGCAAAACCAATGCCAGAAGCGGCGCCGCCAGCACCGAGTAAGACCATCTCCAGCCGTGATGTGCTATCAGATAACTGACAAGCGAAGCCAACACCGATCCGCCCAGCGACATCCCGGCCATAGCGACCCCAAGTGCGACGCCGCGCGCGGAGTCGAACCAGTTCGAGACCACAACGGCCGCGGGAATCATCGCCGCCAACGCCACTCCAAGGCCCATCATAACGTGCGCGGTGGCGATTGTTCCAAACGATTGAGCCCGGCCGGCAAGGAGCAACGCCGCGGCTGTCATCAAGATGCCGACCGATACGACCTTGCAGGCATCGATCATGTCCAGCAGCGAACCCACAACCGGTCCGGACACAGCCGAGGTCAAAGCGACCATCATCGCCAGAGACGATACTCGTGTGCGGCTCCATCCGAATTGAGTGACGAGCGGCGTCACGAAAACTCCCGTTATACAAGAGCTGGAACCAACGACGAAGAAATTGGTCAAAAATACGGTAGCAACTATCGGCCATTTCCTTTGGTCGTGCAAAATAATCGCAACTACCCGCCCGTCAGCGGAATGTTGTTACAAAATCGAGCTCCACATCACTCATAATAGTGAGAAGTTATATTGGAATTGCGAAATAAACATGCTCTTGCCCTTGAAAAATCCACCATCGAGGCCGTACTGATCCGTACCGAGGATTCCAATGTATTTCAAAGTCACAAAATACTTATCGGTCCAGGTTGGCGTAAGCTGCACGCCCGGGAAGAATTCGAAGGTAGTGCCGTTGGGGTTGTAGATCATGGTCCAGGTCGGCGCGATGGCGCCCCAATACCAGGTGGCGCCGACGTTCAAGAGCATGTTGATATCATTGTCGTAAATACGGTTTAGGAAGCCGGGCGCGACCTGATCGGTGTTTTTGGCGTTAATGGTCGTGGTGCCCATGATCTCGAGATTTGCGTTGAGAACTCCGGTCTTCGTCAACCAGGGCGCGGACGCGGACGAAAGGTCAAGCGCCGCGAGCCAAAGCAATTGGTCCGAGTGAACGACGAAGCTGCCCAGCGAACCCGCCGGCCAGTTCAGAGCAGGGAGAAGAGTGTTGAACTCGTTGTGATTTTTGAGAATACCTCGCCTCGAAGCACAAACGGCAGTTGAGCTAACGCTCCGGGCAGATACAGCGGACGGTTAGCAGTAACCGCGACGCTGGCATATTTGGGAAAGTTAAGGTTCACACGCCGCAAGCCCGGCGTCTTACCTGCAGGTAGGCGTTCGATTTGGGCAACTTCCGCAGTCGGGCTGTAATTATGGCTATACAGGAAATAAGCGGTCATTTCTGTGTTGTAAAACAGCGTATGTATGCGCGCACCCACCTGCGAATTCGCCCATGTTGCGCGAGGAATCGTCGTTTGGGTGTCGGGCGAGAAGCCGTGCAGAATCAGGGTCGAGAAAGGGGGCTGGGCGAGGCCCCGGTTGAAGGCATTTTCGATGCCGCCCACGCAAAGGCTCAGACCCGGATCGCAGCGATTATCCGGACGGCCGGCGAAGCGGCTGCCCGGGGGCGCGCTTATGTTGATGCGTCCGGCAACCTGGTCCTGGCCGTCGAGTGTATCGGTTGGCAGGTCGACTTGCGTATAGAGAAAATCGACGCCCGGTATATAAACCACTTCCAGGAAATTCGATGCAAACGGTCCGGCGTCCGGAAGATCGATTATTGGATGCACCATCCACAACGGGATTCGTGACTGCTCCAGGTTCGCGAAGCCGAAAGCCCAGCTGGTGTCCACGGGATTTATCTGATCGCCGACCCGGAATGAGATTGACTCGCCCCAGGTCAGGATCTGCCGACCGATAAAAAGCTGGACCGGGCCACGGGTATCCTGAAGCCACAACTCCCGGATGCCGTACTGGTTATAGAAGTCGGCGTTGCAGTGACCGGCGGGACCGAAACGCTGGGGACAGGTGTTTTCGAACGGGTAGTTGGGCTCGTAAACAAACCAATCGCGCATGAAGAATCGATCGTGCTCGCCGATGGTATTGTTCACGTCGATCTGTAGGGTCTGGCGGGCAGACGATAGCGAGTTCTTGCTTTTGTTGTACTCGATCGCCTCAGAGTCTATGAACGTTCCATAGGTCGGGCTGAGAAACCCCGTAATGGTAAGGTTCTTAAAGAACGGAGACTGCGCAGTGTTCGCCGTCGCGGCAGCAGCGGGCGCCGGTTGAGCAAGGATACCAGCCATAAGAGCGCCACCTTGCGCATGACAGATTGCCGGACCCAACGCGCTACAGGTAAGCAAGATCGTCAGGCCGGACAGAGCGCACCTCACTGTATTCCTCCGCGTCCCCATCTTCATCACCTCATCTGACTTGCTTTATTTGCGTCGCGCCGGTTCAGTTCCGAGTCGAGCCTTCGGAGCCGGAGCCTCGCCAGTTGTCACCCGAAGGCGAAAACAGCGCTTTGTAAAATGATTCGGCACATAGTTTCAGCCCGGCATGAGCGACGCGGGTTCCGCGTTTTGGCGAACGAAAACAACTTCCAGATGGAACGATCTGTCTGCGCGCTTTCTAAAAAAAAAGTAACGATGTCAAGAGTCAAAACAAATAGTCGTCCAACCACTGCGAGTAAGGCCGAGCGGACAGATACAAAGCTTGGGTTATGATTTATCGACTGGCGAAAGGGCAAACTGTCAACAGGCCCTGAATGAAAGAGTCCTCTGACGTAGCACATGAGCGTAAGGTGAATCTTACTTTTCTTTTTCAACCAATCTGACTATTTTATGATTCTCAGAACGAAAGAATAAACTTTATCGTGAGCGGACATTAATTCTTTCCACCATGGAAGGCGTAATTGTAACTGTCACGCCCGGAAGGAGGCGGGGGTGATTCTTATATATTCCGCCGAGGAAGAGTTACCGTTCTATTCTCTATAGATGTGCAGATTCAAGTATTCGTCCACGCGAACCACATAACCAGGGGGGCAGACCGTGGTGGAGTCAGGTTCTTCCACGATCGAGGGACCGATAAGCAGATCACCCGGACGCAGCCGCGCCCGATCGTAGACGCGCGTCTCGATAAAGCCGGCGGATTCCCTGAAATAGGCTTGCCGTGTTCCTTTAAGCGCGCGGCTCGGCTTGCCATCGCCAGGGGTGCCTCGGCTCAGCTCCGGTTTCCGTACTATTCCGGTTGCGCGTACCCGAAAATTGACAAACTGACATGGATCATTGGGCAGCACGCCGTACAATTCGTGGTAAAGCGCACGGAATCCCTCCTCTGCCGCGTTTATTGTTGCCGCGCTGATTGGGCCATCGGGAATTGGAACAGATAGTTCATGCGACTGATGCTTGAAACGCACATCGAACAGCCGCTGAATCAGGATGTCGCTTTCGGTGACACCCTGCACGCGCAGCGCGGCCCGTCCGTTGTGCTCCAGATTACCCAGCAATTGTTCGATGCGAGCGGCGTCAGCTTCGTGCCCGTCCATTATCGACGTTGCCACGTAGTCCTCAGCCATGTCTGAAACCAACAAGCCAAAGGCCGAGGCCAGACCCGGAGAGACAGGAACGATCACGTTTGGAATCTCGAACTGCTCGGCAACTTTCACAGCGTGCACCGGACCCGCACCGCCGAAGGCCATCACCGCAAACTCACGCGGATCGATGCCACGTTGGATGGTCACGACCCTTATTGCCGAACCCATATGAGTGTTGGCGATCTCGTAAATGCCCTTGGCTACCTCAACCGTATCCATACCGAGCTTCTTGGCCAAAAGCGCCATCGCGGCCTGACTGCGTTCCGGGTAAATGCGCATCCGCCCGCCCAGAAAATAAGCGGGGTCGAGGTAACCGAGGAGCAAATTGGCGTCGGTCACCGTGGGCTCCTCGCCGCCGAAACCATAGCAGGCTGGTCCCGGCGCTGCGCCCGAACTTAAAGGACCGACTTGCAATACACCGCCGGCATCTACCCATGCGATACTGCCGCCGCCCGCGCCAACCTCCGCCAGATCGATCACGGGAATTTTTATGGGATAGCCGCCCGCACGAAATCCGGAGCTTAAATGGCTGCCGACCCGGAAGTCATGCGTAATGCTGGGTTTGCCATGGCGAATCAATCCAGCCTTGGCGGTAGTGCCGCCCATATCGAAGGAAATGATGTTGGACAGATCGCACATCTTGCCCAGGTGAGCAGCGGCTATGACTCCCGCCGCAGGGCCCGACTCAACGCTGTAAACCGGCTTGCGCGCCACCGCTGCCGCGGACATCACGCCACCGTTGGACTGCATGATCTCGAACGAACCGCTGAGCCCCATCTTGCGCAGCTCCGCGTCAAGCGCCTCAACGTAATTGGAAATGGTCGGGCCGACGTAAGCGGACATCACCGTGGTCGACGCTCGCTCGTATTCGCGAAACTCCGGCCAGACTTCCGAGGAAAGCGCCACATAAACCCCGGGCAAACACTCGCGGACCAGTTCGGCCATCGCACGCTCATGAGCGGGATTCACGTACGAATGAAAGAAGCAAATCGCTACGGCTTGCGGCCTTTCACGGGCGAGCTGTGTCAGTCCTTCCACCACCTCCCGCTTATCCAGCGCCACTACCACTTCGCCCAGACGATTAACGCGTTCGGCCACCTCCAACGTCAGACGCCGGGAGACAAGCGGCGGCGACTTCTCCAGAAATACGTTATAGCGGTCGGCGCCAACCACCCGCTCCTTCCCTATAACAAACAAATCGCCGAAGCCCTTGGTAGTGACATAAGCGACTCTGGAACCCTTGCGCTCTAGTATCAGGTTTGTCGCCAAAGTGGTTGCGTGCACAACGCGCTGGACATCGGCGGGTGTAGCCTGCGCCTGGGCGAGCGCATCCTGCATCGCGGAGATCACCGCCTGTCCGGGGCGGTCGGGGGTGGTCAGAGTTTTGGCGGTAAAAAGACGATGGGTTACCGACTCGGCAAGCACGACGTCGGTGAACGTTCCGCCGATATCAACGCCGATGAAGTATTGCGATTCCGCCATGAATTTTCATTTCCCAGGATCGGCGCTGGCGATAGCGCCAGCTGTTGCCGGACTTAATTCACACCGGACCGCAGCATACGGCCAGCGCTCCTTCCGGTAGGTTTTCCATGTTCGTAGATGACCTCGCCGTTGGCCAGCGTGTACTCAATACCGCTTGCCGGCATTACGAACCTGATTCCTCCACCGGGAAGATCCGTGCGCATCTCCTGACGTTCAGCAGAATCAATCGTGTTGTAATCGAAAACGGTTATATCGGCTGCAAGTCCGGTCGCGAGCCGCCCACGATCCCTGATCCCCAGCAGCGCAGCAGGTTCAGACGTCAGCCGCTTCACCGCCGCCTCCAGTCCAATAACCTGCTTTTTGCGCGACCATGTGCCGAGCAGGTAGGTCGGATATCCGGCGTCGCAGTGTTGATCGACATGAGCACCACCATCGCTGAGCGCGATGATTACCCGAGGGTCGGCAATGAAGGGCGCCATCCGGCTGACGTCCTGAATCATCGTGAACCAGCTTTCGAGATCGTCCTCTATTCCCAGATCGAGAAACGCGTCCACGCTGTCGGTCCCGCGTTGGGCGGCAATACTCGCGATTGACTTTCCCTCCAGGGACCTGAATCGGGGGTTCTTCGCCCTTCCGAATTCAAAACGGTCCCAGTTGATGAGGGAACCCCGTGGTCCAGCGAGTTTCTCACGAAACTCGTTGCGGAAAGCTGCATCGGCATAGATTTGCTTTTGAACTTCGGGCGGTTGATTGAAAACCCTTGTCCATGACGGCGCGATGCTTGGAAACACCAGTCCCGGACTGCGCAGAGTGAACTCGAAGAGAGTCGGTGTGCAGCGGATTTGCGGTATCGCACCCCGAGCCACCAGCGGTTCGACCTTGCTCAGCATCTCCTCACCGTCGATCGAAATCCACGTTACCCGGCGCCCGCTCTCATCGAGCAGCATTTCCGTCAGCGCCCATTCCTCCTCGGAGATTTGGCCCCGGGTCCGGGTCAGGGCGATCTCGATGACACCCTTGCCAAGTTCTTTTAGGACCCCGGCATAGCTCCGCAGCTCTTCGGTGCTTGCCAGGCGGCAAGCCAGCGGACGGCCCTTATAACCGGTGTGTTGCAGCGTATTCGTGGTGGAGAAGCCGAATGCGCCCGCCGCGAGCGCATCGCGCAGCAGCGCGCGAATTTGCGCCAGTTCTTGCGGCCGTGCCGCCCGCTCCATCGACTCCTCACCCATCACGAAATGGCGAAACGGCGTAAGCGGCGCCAAACATCCCGCGTTGATGGACAATCCACGCCGCGCGGCCGCATCCATGAACTCAGGGAAGCTTACCCAGTCCCAGGTAACACCCCGGCTCAGGACCTCGAAGGGAATGCCTTCGACATTGACCAGGTCCCAGGCAACGACCTCATGGGTATCGCGCCGGCATGGGGCAATGCCGACTCCGCAATTGCCGGTGATGACGGTCGTTACGCCATGCCACGAGGAGCATGTCATCAACGAATCCCAGCACAACTGCGCGTCGTAGTGAGTATGGGGATCGATGAAGCCGGGCGCTACCACCAGATCCGAGGCGTCAATGATCCTCTTTGCACCATCACCGATGCTGCCGATCTCAACGATTTTACCGTCTGCGACTGCAACGTCAGCTTGAAAGCGGGGAGTGCCGGTGCCGTCCACAACAGTGCCGTTCCTGATCACTAAGTCGTAAGACATGATGATTTCCTCGCTAATGCAGGGCCGCTATGCATCGGCGCCGCGGCCACTTTTTCTGTTGGAAGCTCCCTTACTCGAATCCGCCGCGCCATCGATTGATCGCTGTGGAGTTTTCCTGAGTCTCGCCGTGGCCTGGGCATCGACATTGAAGCTTACCGGGTCAACGATCACGCGGTAGTCGCGCGCCGCCGCTTCTATCGACACCATCCCCTGCTCCACATCCCTGGCGACCAGCTCCGGATTTCTTTCACGCGGGTCGCCAAACCCTCCGCCACCCGAAATAAACATGCTCAAGGTGTCGCCTGCATGAAGGGGTTGATTAGTCTTTTTGCTGGGCAAGTCCAGCTGCTTGGAGGTCCCCAAATTGAGCACCCAACCGCCGCCCTTTCCCTGCTTACCCCCCATGATGCCAAGGGGCGGAATGCGGCATCGATCGGCCGCCCTGACGGTTATTTCTGCATCATCGAGCACGGTCACTTCCCGGTGCAGGCCCATGCCGCCGCGCCATTTGCCCGGACCACCGGAGTCGGGCCACACTCTAAAGCGCCGGAACATCACGGGATACTCGATCTCGTATGCCTCCATGCTCGGACGGTCATTGCCGCCGAAGAGTGTAATTGGGGTGCCGTCCAACCCGTCCTTGATCGAACGGGCGCCCACCGACCCCATCGCGGCGTCCATGTAGCTCCAAATCTTCCCGGTCTCACGATTAGTGCCGTTCATCGTGTACACATGGACGTTGCCCGATGCCGCCATCGCCTTCCGGGTGACTGCCTGCGAGAGCGCCTGGAAGACCGCGTCGACGGCGGCCTGGACCGTCGCCATGCGCGCGTTGCATGCGGACGGCGGCTTGGGATTGACCATGGTGCCAAGCGGCAGGGTAAAGGTGAGCGGCCTGAAGCAGCCTTCGTTCATCGGAATCGATGGCTCCAAAAAGCAGCGCAGGGCGTAAATCACGCCGGAAATGGATTGCGAAAAAGCCGCGTTGATCGCTCCGCGCGCTTGCGGATCCGTACCAGTGAAGTCGAAGTGGCAGTTCGATCCATCAACCGTCACCGCGACCCGGACGGTATAGGTCTTATCGGGAACGATGCCGTCCTCCTCGATTTCATAGAATCCGTGGTAGGTACCCGACGGAATATTGGCGATCTCTTCTCGCGTGAGGGTTTCGGTATAGTCGATTAGTTCCCGAATCAATCCCTCCAACTGTTCCAGGCCGTACTTGTCGATCAGCTCCTGCAAGCGCTTGGCGCCCACGATGGTGCCGCTCACCATCGACCGGATATCGCCCATAACTTTTTCGGGCGTGCGGCTGTTAGCGGAGATTATTCTTGCCAGGTCCTCATTCAACTGTCCGCCGTCGTACAGCTTTACGGGCGGCAACATCAGCCCTTCATGGAAGTATTCGGTAGCGGTCGCCGGCAAACCACCCGCGGACAGACCGCCGAGGTCGGCGACGTGGATCAGCGCCGAGGTCAAAAATCGGGGCCTTCCGCCGCTGAAAACCGGCTTGAATACCATTATGTCGTTGGAATGAATGCCGCCGCGAAACTGGTCGTTGAAGAGATAAACGTCACCGTCCTTCATTGACTCGAGGGGGAAATCCTTGACCAATTCTCGCGGCGACCAGCGGAGGCTGGAAAGATGCATGAGCGGGGCGCCAAGTGACTGCGCGATGACCTGCCCGTCGGAGCTGCACACCGCAGCGCTCGCGTCGGCCGATTCTTTGACCGCAGTTGAGTACGCGCTCCGCACCGCCACGATTCCGATCTCCTCGGCGATCGTAGCCATCGCATTTTTTATGATTTCAAGCAGGACGGGATCATGCATCGGTTTATCTGTCCCTACCGAATTTTCCGCTCGGGAAAAAGCAAACAAAAAGCTTTACTATTTCTTTCGCATCGGATAATTCCACATGGAAGTAAGTTCTCTCTAGGTGCCTCATTCGTTGTGAACTGTCAAGAGGCGAAATTTGCGCTCTGCACGCTCGGCTCAAACCAAAGATTGCAATACTAAGACTAAGCTTCGAAACGGAGCCGGAGCAAAGGGGAACTGTCGAGATGCCGGCTAAGCGCCAGCGCCGAGTATCTATCATCTGGCCAAGAATGATATCAATCCGGAGAGAGTCATCGGGGGTAACGAAATCAAGATCGTGGACGCTGACGCGCGTAAGATGGTCTCAAGCGGCGGCTCGGAAATACATCGATGATCGCTAAAAACCGCCGCTGACGGATCGGCAAGCCGTAACTCGAAAGGACGCGTGAATGTGAAGGGCGAGGACGTTTCATTGAGGAGTGCAGCGGCGCAGCTCAGAAAACTCATAGCGTAGCAGCTGATGACCTGCTGATATTTTGCAACTCCATTCACAAGGAGGAACCGGTTTAGCCATGGAAGCCAAAAAAACCATCGAGATCGTGACCGCCACTGAAGAGCTCCAATGGGTTGAGTTTGCCGCAAGCGGTTCTGCCACCAAGATCTGCATGGATGGCAGCGCGGGGCCCGAGGCGATGCTGAACCGGCTCAAGAGCGATCGAACCATCGACCCTCATTTTCACCGTACCGCTCAGTTTCAATTGCTGATCAATGGGAAAATGCGATTTCCCGGCTATCAGCTCGAGGGCGTGTCAATTCACTACACGGATCACTGCGTTCCCTATGGTCCTTTCCTTCCCCAGGATAATCAGGAAATGCTGGTAGCCCACGCAAGGCAAGGGGGCGTGGCCTTCATGAAAGACAAAGCGGTGCGCAAGGACATCAACCGGCGCGGCCGCGAACTGCATGGCTCAGCGCATGACGCACCGTGGCAGCCTGTGGAGGAATGTCCGGGGGCCCGCCGCAAGGTCCTGTTCGGCTCGAGCGACGGTCCGATGACGGAAATCCTCGATTTGCCTGCACACGCCAAATTGGCGCGGACCGCGGCTCCGCATGGCCGCTACGATCTGGTTCTGGCTGGTTCGGGAAGTGTCAACGGAAAAATGCTGCTATTTAAGAGCCTGCGTTTTTACCAGTCGAGCGATCCCGACGCGCCATTCATCGCCGGTCCTCAGGGGTTGCGGGTCGTGGTGATGACTTTTGATAGCGACGCGGACCAAAGCCTGGGCGGCAGCGTGGCGGAGGACTTCAAGCACTTCGCTGAATGGTCACGGGATCAGCCTTGATCCTGAGCCGAAATGATCCGCCAAGAGCACCAAAAGTGGATAGTCCTGGGAGGCCTCTTCCTCAGCCTGTTCGTAATTGTAGGCCCCTCGGTCGATTCGATTGGGGTCTATTTCACCCCTCTTTTGCACGAGTTTCATGGGACTCGCGCCCAGCTCTCCATCGTCTTCACCATCTTCGCAGCCTCGCTCGGACTAACGACCTTTTTCGTCGGCTGGATGCTTGATCGAATCGACGCCCGCCCCCTGATGATCGGCGGTGCTGTGATAGTAGGCCTGACTTTCATCACTGCCGCTAATTCTCATTCCCTTGCCTCGCTGCTGACGAGCTTCTTGGTGATGGGGGTGGGCGTCGGCGCGTGCGGAATGGGCCCGAGCACGGTGGTAGTTGCGAAATGGTTCACCGAAAGACGGGCCCTGGCAATGGCCGTTTTGGTGGCCGGAATGTCCGCCGGCTCCGTGCTTGTCACGCCGCTGGCAGCCAAAATTCTGACCTTGTCGGGATGGCGCTTCTGTTTCAAATTAATAGCCATACCGGTCTTCCTCATTGCCATTCCAATCCTCGCGGTTGTGCTTGGCCGTCCGCCTGAGCACAACGAAACCCATAGTCCCGGGCGTGCCATCAATATGTTGCCGGGGCTGGAACTGTCGCCGGCGCTGCGTAGCGATGCGTTTCGGAAACTTGTGGCCGTGACCTTGTTGACCGGTATCGGCATGTACGGGCCATTTTTTCACTTCATTCCGTTTCTGATTACCGCCGGCTATACAACGGCGAACGCCGCCTGGATCTACAGCGCTAAATCGCTGGTCTCGATGGTATGCGGACCCACGATGGGCAGCATGGCCGATCGTTGGGGATGTCGGCGGGTGCTGGCGCTCGGCAAGGTCATTACCGGCACGGGGATTCTCGTCATGCTCGGCGCGGCCAGCCACAGCGCCCGCATTTCCGGCGCCTCGGCGATCGCATTTATTTTTCTTTATGGTTCGTGCGGGGGAACGGTAGTCTCCCTGGTTCCAGCCCTGACCGTGGAGAGCCTTGGGCTACGGCGCTTCGGCACCGTGTCCGGCATCCTCCTGGTCACGGCAACCGTCGGTCAGTCGATTGGTCCAGTAATGGTCGGGAAGCTTTACGATCTCACTGGCAGCTACTCGGTGCCCTTCGCTGCGGGCTTCGCAATGGAAATCGTCGCGGCCATCGTAACTTGGAGAGTTTTTCCTGTCCGAGGTCACGACCGCGTACCGCTGGAGCCATCTCTTCAGGCCGCCGCGGCCTACGAGTAACGCACACGCACCGATTCTGAAAGGCAGTGAATAACCGCCTGGTGAAGAAACTATGAATGTTAAAGACAAAGTCGCGATCGTAACCGGAGCGAGCCGGGGAATGGGGAAGCCGATGGCGCTGCGACTGGCCGGTCACGGCGCCAAGATGGTGATCGCGGCGCGCACTTTGAATGAGACCGATAGCGACCTACCAGGTTCCCTGTCGCAAACTGCCGCCGAAATTCGTGCACTCGGGGTCGGTGTCACCGCGGTAAGATGCGACCTGACCGTCCGCGAGGACGTCGAAAATTTATGTCACACGGCGCTGGAAAAGTACGGACGTATTGATATCGTGGTCAACAATGCGCGTCTTTTCGGCAAGGGGTATATGGAATGCCTTCCTTGACATAGATATAGACACCTGGGAACGGCACATATATGCCAACTTCACTTCCTGCGTGATCATCAGCAAACTGAGTATTCCCAGCATGATCAAGAACCGATCGGGGATTATAATCAATATAACCTCGGCCGCCGCGACTCATGAAATGCCGGCCATGCCCGGAAAGGGCTCGACCAGCGCCTGCTATCCGGCCACCAAGGCCGCACTGAACCGCTTTACCAGGTCACTCGCCAAGGAAATGCAGCCTCACGGCATCCCGATAATCGCCGTGGATCCGGGTGCGACGAAAACCGAATACGCCGCGCTCGAAATACCCAAATATGGAATAGATACGAGCCGGAACCATCCAATGGCTATTCCCGCCGCGGCCGTTGAATATCTGGTCTGCGAGTGTCCCGATCCGATGGCGTACAGTGGTCAGGTGCTTGTGGCCAAAGACCTGGTCGAGCAGCATCATCTGCTGAAAAAATAATCGGGACAGTCCGCTTTCGTCCCGGCCATTAACCGCAGCCCCGGGTGGCGGTGTTGACAGTCGACGGCGCTCGGGTTACAAAGCCCGCAGTTAGTTCCATTTGGACATATCGTCCTGAAGTCCGGACGGCTTTTGCGCTACGGAATCCGCACCCGAGAGGTGGGGGCCGAAAAGCTGGCCGGTCCGGTCGCGTATAGTGAAGGTTCCGCTAATGTCGCTATCGAGGAGGCCTTCAAATGAAGTACAACGTCATCTCCGCTGACTCACACATCAATGAGCCCCCGGAAACCTGGATCGAGCGGGTTCCGCAGAAATTCCGGGACCTGGCGCCGCGGATTGTCGCCGCTCCCGACGGCGGCGAAGGCTGGAAGTTTCCGGATGAAGCGCATATAGCCAGCTTCGGCCTGGGGTCCGCCACACTGCAAAAAGGCGTCATCCGCGGCCCCGAACAGTACATCGCTAGTGGGCTTAGGTTCGAGGATATGGCTAAAGGCTCCTGGGATCCCAAGCAGCACCTTGAGGACATGAAAACCGACGGGTGCGACGCGTCGGTTCTCTACATCGGGGTACCGGCCTGCGTCTATAACATCAAGGACCGTGATCTGCGGCTGGCGTGCTTTAAGGCTTTCAACGACTGGCTGGGCGAGTTCTGCTCCTACGATCCTGCGCGCCTGATCGGCCCGCCGCTGCTCCCGGTGGAAGAGGACACAATCAACGACGCTATCAATGAACTTCATCGCAATATCAGGCAATGGAACGTCAGGACGGCCCAGATCCCGATTTTTCCGTGGAAGCGTTATTTCGACAGGTTCTACGATCCCCTGTGGGCCATCGCCGAGGAATTGGACTTGCCGCTCGCTTTTCATCGCGGCCTCAATCGGCCTTTCGCCTTTGGCAATTGAAGTCAGGGTGGGCCTTTCATGGCCAATCAGGTGATGCGCGATTTCTCTTATTGTATGCCCTTCGCCGATTTGATCTTTGGCGGGGTTTTCGACCGCTTCCCCAATTTGAAGGTGGTCTCCGGGGAAGGTCGCACTGGTTGGCTGGTGCATTTTGTTCAGCGCGCGGACGAAAGCATCAGGCGCCATGGCCCCTGGTCCCGGATCAAGCTCAATCGGCTGCCAAGTGAATGTGTGAAGCAGAATCTTTATTCGACGTTCATAGAAGACCGTGTGGGTATCTTGATGCGCGATTATATTGGCGTCGATACCCAGATGTGGAGTTCGGACTATCCGCATAGTGACAGCACATGGCCCAATTCTATGAAATTACTCGATGAACAATTCGCCGGAGTCCCGGCCGAGGACAGGTATAAAATGGTCGCCGCCAACGCGATTCGGCTCTACAAACTCAACTAGAAGTCGGAAGCCATTGCGGAATCTCGATCCCGTAGTTTTCCGTTGCTGAGACTGGCGCGCAGGCTACTCGCTCCAGTTCTCGCGTTTGGTCTCGGTGGCTTGGGGGCTCTTGGCTCCGTCCCGCCTTCCAAGGCCGGTCTTTGAGATAATGGGAGTCGAACATGAATCCAATCAGGTTCAATCTTAACTGCGGTACTTGGGACTGGCAGCAAACCCGGGAAAACGCCCTGCTGGCCGACCAACTGGGCTTCTATTCCCTGTCGATCGCCGACCATCTTTATTTCGTAGGGGCGGATCGCAACGCTACAACTCCGAGCCTGGAGTGTTATGCAACTCTGAGCGCGGTGACTGCGATGACTGAGCGCGTGAGGCTCCTTACTTCGGTAACACCGATTGGATTCCGCAATCCCGCCTTATTGGCCAAGATTGTGACGACTGTAGATACAATCAGCAAAGGCCGCCTGACAGTCGGTTTGGGGACGGGGGCGCTGCGCCAGGAGTACGAGGCTTTTAACTTTCCGTTTCCCTCTGCCGCCGAACGGATTAGGCAATTAGAGGACGCTATCCGTCTCCTAAAAACCATGTGGACGGAGGACGAGCCCACTTATCACGGCCGGTATTATCGGATTGACAAGGGATACTGCTACCCCAAGCCGGTCCAGAAGCCCCACCCCCCGATTTTACTCGGTGGTTCGGGCAAACTGCTCGTAAAGCTCGCGGGACGCGAAGCCAACGCCATCAATCTCGTGCCGCCCAATGAAAAGGGCGCCTTTGACGCCTCACACGTGATGGGCTTTCAGGTTGTCGATATCCGTGACCGTATCAACCTGTTACATGAAGCGGCTCGAGCCGCAGGCCGCGATCCGGGCACGATCGAGCTGTCGACCTTCTCTTACATCTTTCTTTCCAAAGACAAGGCCGAAGCCGATGCAATGTTGGCCAAGACTGCCGCCACCTACGGCGTCGAGCCGGACCGGATTCGACATGCGATGATGGTGATCGGCGGCACACCGGACGAAGTCAAGCGAGAATTGCAGGACCGGATTGAGAAGGTTGGCATCACCTATTTCTCCTTAGGGTTTCCCACGGCTGACGCGGTTCGCCTTTTTGCCCGTGAGGTGATGCCCGAGTTTCCTAGTCAACCATAGCCAGAGTAACTGAGCTCTAACGCTTATCAACGGCTCCAACTATGATGTCAACGATCTGGAATTGCGGGACTCCATTAGGAGAAAGCGATGACTAAGCTGCGTTTGGCATCGGCCGATTCTCACTTCGTCGAGCCTGCGGACCTGTGGACCAGGCGAATGGACCGCAAATTCGCTGACACGGCCCCGCGAGTAGTTAAGTCTGAGGATGGGCCCGGTTATTTCCTGGTTGCGCCCAGCGTTCGCTTCGGTCTCGGCTTCGCCAGCGGGGTCAATAAGACGGGCAAAGAATTGAGGGAGCATCAGACAAAAGGCTACGAAGCCGCCCGGCCCGGCGGCTGGGACCCGGCGGAAAGGCTCAAAGATCAGGATGCTGACGGGGTAGAAGCCGAGGTTATCTACAGCAGTTTGGGCCTGCCGCTGTTCGCGCTGGATGATGCCGAACTGCAGATGGCCTGCTTTAAGGCTTACAACGATTGGATAGCTGAATTCGCATCGCACGATCGCAAGCGACTGTATCCGGTGCCATTGATCTCGCTCGAAGATATCTCGCAAGGCGTCAAAGAACTGGAACGATGCGCCAAGCTGGGCTTGCGCGGTGCGATGATATGGTTGTCGCCTCCCGCGGACAAGCCATACGACAATCCGGTGTACGGCCCATTTTGGGAGGCCGCGCAGGAGCTCGATATGCCGCTTACGCTGCATATCATCGCCGAGCGCAAGCGGGGTCCAACACAAGCACAAACCACAGGCTTCGCCTCCGTTCTGAAGTCCAATATGGGCGGTATTCAAGACGTTCAGCGCGCGCTTAGCACAATGATAGTAGGGCACGTATTCGATCGTTTTTCCCGGCTCAAGATCGTGTCTGCCGAAAAACGACTGTGGCTGGGTTCCGCATTTCATGTATCGTCAAGACCATTTCTTCCGTAAGTATACTTCCAGTGAAGATAAACTCCTCGAAATGAGACCCAGTGATTATATTCGACGCCACTTTTGGGCCACCTTCCAGGATGATATCGTTGGTCCGATGACCTATCCTTATTTCGGTGAAGACAACTACATGTGGGCTTCGGACTTCCCGCACGGCGACTCAACCTGGCCTAATTCACGCAAAGTGATCGAACAGAATTTCGAGGGAGTGCCCAAGGCCGTTACTCAGAAAATAGTTCACAGCAACGTGGTCAAACTCTACAAGATGGACGTTCCGCTATCTCAGGCGGAAGTTTCATCCGACTTGTGACGTTTACGAAAACGCCTGCGCCACGTGTCTCCAGACCCAAGCAAACGCCTGGGTCATCTCCGACGCCTACGGATATAGCGACGGCCGCACAAAGCGCGACACGCACGGCAACCTCGAGGGCGCGTTTGTGCGTCGGCAGCACCATCAAGCCCAGGCGCGCTCCGTGCCTAACGTCTGTCGGTAGGTTTATCCGACCTCGGCCTACGTCTCCGGTTATTTCAGTAGCTCGGCTTGCTCGGAAATGGCGTTAGTTGAAGCTCGTGCGTCCAGCACGACCGGTCCTGGGTGTGCAGGTAAAAGAAAGCCTCGGCGATCTTTACCGGATCCATCACGATTTCGGGCCGCTTCTGAGCCATCGGCAGCGCGCGCGTTCCCGGTGAGTCGATCAGACCGTCGATCACCACGTTGGCCACGTGGACGCCATGCTCGGAGTACTCCTCGGTAAGTACCTGGGCCAACGTGCGCATCATGACCCTGGGGTAGTAAAGCGACTGTCCGGTCATTCGCTTGCGCCCGCGCAGCGAGCTGGGATTGTTGCTGAAGAAAAATGATCCGTGGCCTTTCTTCCGCATCGCCGGCAACACTTCCTTGGCGACGAGAAAAGGCCCGCGGCTGGAAATATGCTGGGCGGTATCGAACATCTGTACCGGGATGTATTCGAGCAATTCCTTGTCAGGAGGAAGTTCACGGCCTTCCAGGTAACCTGCGTTGTAGACCAGAACGTCCGGATCGCCAGCGTCGCGGCGGATCGTAGCGAAGGCGGCTGAGATAGAGTCCTGCGAGACGAGATCCAGCTCGACGATCAGGCATTCACCGCCCTGCTCCTCGATGGCCTTCGCTAACGCTGACGCATTAGCCGCTTTGCGAGTTGTCAGCACTACGAAAAAACCCTCCCGGGCGAACTTTTGCGAGATGGCGCCGCCGACACCCCAGCGCGCGCCAACCGCCAGACCGGCGTCGTCCACCGCTTTGCCGTGCGCCAGCAAGGTATTGCGTCCATCCGATTGCCACTTGGAAGTGGCGCCGATCACCACGGCGACTTGCTTGCCTTGCGAGTTTGTCTTGCGATTTTGGCTCATTGGAAAACCTCTCCGTTTGTTCGTGGCGTTCGGCGGATGAAGAACCCGCTCGGCTGCCTGGTTCAGGATCAGTCGAGACGGCCGATAGTTCCGACCGGTCCCGGCACCATCAAGCGCAGGAAAGCGGGCGTTAACGGATGCTCTCGGATGATTAACCGGTCGTCAAGGGATACGGTCTGGGTTCACCGGGTCGGATTGGCCGCACTCAATGAAGTTTTCCACTAAGACGCCAGGCAACTCGCCGGCACCAGGGGCAAGCATTGAAGCACCCGTTCCCATTATCGTCGGGGCACGACCTTGAGCGTGAGGCTCTTCACGGAGCGCCGGGTCAAGCTGCCGCGACCGCGCATGATCGCCACCGCAGGCGGGACGGTGCGGCTGCCCAGCGTCGAGCGCTTCCGCGCTGCCTAGCAGGTACCGGTGCGAGGACCGGCACCAACAAATCGAGCTCATCGAGGGGGCGGCTGATAAGGCTGCGCAGCTTCGCGGTCATGCGGGGTCGCCAGGTGGCAGCAACACCGCGCTCCTTGCTGGCGCCACGCGCCGCGACTGCCAGTGGCGCCGCCCTTCAGGCTCTTTTGTCATACCCACGCTTCGAAAGCCCGCACGGGTCTGATTGAGCGGCCGGCGGAAGGTGATGTTGGGATTGTGGCAGGGCTCCACGCGGACGCGTACCTCGAATGAGGTTGGCAACGCGAGAGGACGCGCGCGCAGACTTTTGTGCGAAAGAGCTTGTGCGACTTCCGCTATGACAGCCGCCACGCGGCCAAAGTTGCGTATGCGGTATCTGGCGCGAGCGCGGGCTTGAGAATCAACTCCAAGGCCGAGACTTTCTCCAACTGCACCCGGTAATCTTCGATCTCGCTGGTTGAGCCTTGCGGGCTGAAGTTCCACTGCTGGCGAACGATTTCTCTGAACGGTCCACCCGCCTCAGACCAACGAAGCGTGAACTCCTGAGTTCGCTCAACGTCCGTCTCCGAGAACTCGAGCCTGATCCGGCGCAGCGGCCGCGGGTAAGCCAGAACGATGCGGATGGTCTGCTTGCCTGAATCGGCCGCGCGCCAACCGGAGCCTCTCCCGGAGGCTAAAGCGGACTCAATGGGAAAATGTGGATCCTCAGACGTGACTTCAACGGTGGCGATGTCTTCAAGGTCGAGCCAGTCATCCTGAGTCTGAGACAGCGCCTCAACGGTATCTGGTTTGATCACTTTCCGCATAACTCTATTCTCCAACGGTGGCGCCCGCTTGCGAGCAACCTTGGCCGTGGCAATGATTCCTTCACAACGAATAGCCCCCACCAGACTCGAGACTAACCTTGGTAGATGTCTGGTGAGATTTTTGGGTTGTCCCGACACGACCCGTCATCTTCCAAGCCTATCCGAATACGGATGACAGGCGAAGAAAAACGATGTGCCGTGGACATGGAGGCGGAACGGCGCGTGATCACTACCGGTCTATACGCCTACGACACCGACAACCGCGCCGTTTCTTACCGATCGATCCCCTGCTACAGATACCCGCGGCAGCAAGGGGAGCATCACTAGCGAGAACCGGATTTCCTGCGCCTCATGAGCCGCTGTTGGAGGCACCGCTGAGAGTCTCGACGGCCGACTTGCGATCCATTTGAGCGAGGGCCTTGGCCCATTCGCGATTATACGCGCCCGCGATCCAGGTGGGGCCGTTCTCCAGGTTATCAAGTCCTTCCTGGGCCGCGTCATCAGGCTCCAGAACCGGCTGGCCGGTTTGCCTCGCCAACTCCAAACCTCCCGATTGAACCAGCTTTGGCGTACGGGTGAGGCCGATTATCAGACTGAGTACGTTGACGCCGTGAGGTCTCAGCTCGTACCACAGTCCTTCTCCGAAGATCACGTCGAATGATTTTGCGGCGCTGTACAGGACGAAATTTTGGCTGCCAGCAAACGAGCTCATGGAGCCCAGAATGATGATTCCTCCGCGTGCGCGCTCGCGCATCGCGGTGCCGAAATGGTGTGCAAGCACAACAGGACCGTTTACGGTCAGGCGTAGTGATTTCAAGTTTTGATCAAGCGAACGGTCCAGGAATGCCGACGGAGCGATTACGCCGGCATTATAAATCAACATGCCAACTTCGATGTCGTCCGTAAGAGCCCTCACCCGGTCCAGCACATCCGGAAGGCGGAGGTCGAGGGACGCGGTGCGTACTTGCACCCCGAAATTGCTGCGCACCTGATGCGCAACTTCTTCCAGCGGCGCCGGCTTACGGGCCAGCAGAACGAGGTTCAATCCTTTCGCCGCCAGCTTGCGGGCAAAAGAAGCGCCAACTCCCTCCGAACCTCCTGCAATGAGTGCCCACGGACCATACTTCTGCGTGAACATCGAGTTTTCCTCTCCAGCCACGATCGAGCCTCCAGGAACCCTTCGTTGCATCTTACTCTCTGATCGAGTTCACGCGAAGGATGCCTTCGGCAGCGGCGGACCCTGCTCGGAGAGCGAGTCGGCGCACCATGCGGCATGCGTCATCCGAGGCCTGCTGCTCGCGCGATCAGAAACAACCCTGCTCCGACGACCACGGCTCCGATGGCTCGCGCGACGCGCTCGCCCGCCGGCGCGAGACGTTCGGCGGTGATAGCTGCCGCGACGACAGCCATTGTGCGAAGATTCATCACCCCGATGACGAGAAGGATCGCTATCAGACCGGCGCAGCACTGGCTGCAGTGGAGGCCGAGGCGCAGGCCGTGCCGCCAGGCCGTGCCAGCGTCGGCCGCTAATGTACGGCCGCACCCCGGCGCCGTCCGGCAGCAGGCAAGGTGACGCGCCTTCCACGCGCTGAACTGGAGCGCGCCGGCGACCAGGACGACCACGCCGACCGCAATCGGAACGGCGCGCGCCAGCACCGGCTGGCGCATATCGACCTCCGCCAGCGCAATGCCCAGCGGGAAGGCGGCCATTCCGAACACGGTCCACACGAAAAAGTAACCGCCGCCCACGAGCGTGGTCAGGCAATCTGCGCGGGTCAGGTCTGTTCTGCCGACAGCCTGGCGGTAGCGCAACAGCATCGGGACCAAAGACGGCAGCATCATCGCCACCATCATCACGACCCACATGCCGAGGAACGACAGCGCCGCGCCGGGCCAAGTCTGTCCGGGCATCCGCATCCACGCCATCGACATCGTCCAGCCGCCAGGCATCGGCATCCCGCTCATCGCCGACATTGACGCGCACCAGACGATCGTTAGTGCCGCGCTGGCGGTAAAGAGCAGCAGCGTCGTGACGCCCAGGAAGGCTCGCTCCGAGGCTCGTTCGCAAGTCATGTCCTTAGATCTGCCGCTCCACGGCTGCACCAACGACATCCGCGACCGGGCTCAGCGGTGGTCGTACTCGTCGTGGCGGCGCCACCAGATGCCCGCCTCGTTGCGGCCCTTGGGAGCGCGGTCGAGCCACTGGTACATGCCCCAGAGGCCGTCCAGTCCGCGCGCATAGGTGGAATAGGTGTGGTAGACGACTCCGTCCTCGAGCGCGAACGCGCTCATGCCCGGCTTCTCGCGCGCGTACGTGGCCACGTCGGTTCCGGTCGTGGCCGCCATTCGGGCGGCCGGCGCCTCGTCGCCGCGCAACTGCAGCGGCGCGCCCCGCCGGTAGTTGTATTCGTAATCCCCCTCGCGCTGTTGCTCCACGCTGGACCAGACGTTGAAGTCGGCGTTGAAGTCGCTGCCGAGCGAGGACGCCCAGGGAAACGTCCATCCCATCCGCCGCTTATATTCCTGCAGCTTCGCCAGAGGCGCCCGCGACACCGCCGAAAGCGTTACGTCGTGGTTGGCCAGGTGGACGACGAAGCCGCCGAACCCGTCCGCGATCGCCGAGCAAGACGGACATCCCGCCGTGTAGTCGGGTCCGAACATGAAGTGGTAGACGAGTAGCTGCGAGCGCCCTCGGAAGAGGTCTGCCAGCGAGGCACTCCCATCGTCGGTCTCGAATCGATACTCCTTGTCGATCAGAACCCACGGCAGCTCCTGCCGGCGCCGGGCCAGCTCGTCACCGCGCCGCGTGAGTTCCTTTTCCGCCTCGAGCAGCTCGAGTCGCACCGCCAGCCACTCTTTACGTGTCCCGATTGTGTGCTTCGTCATCGCTCTTCTTTCTCCTTCAGGTGTTTTTCAGCGTACCGATGGCAATTGTCGCCGGCGCCACGCCAGCTCGTCGCTGCGGCGGGTCGCGTCCGTCTCGGCCTCAAGCGCGCTTCCCCCGAGCCGCAAGCCATTCTTGACGTGTTCCGGTCATGTGTTGTTTCGTCGCCTATTACTGGCGTGTCCTTCGTCGTTCGTTCCATTCTCGATACGACATATATATTAGCGGCCGGGCATCGAACGCCGTGAGTTACAATTGTGGCGGGATTCCGATTGTGGGAGTGACAAGCATGGCGGGATTCCGATGGATTCGCTGATCACCGCCGCGGCGGGCGCGCTCGCGGCGGGTGATCCCATCGGCGCACTGAACCGGATCGCCCTGCGCGACGACGCCCCTGGGCTCGCGCTTCGAGGCATTGCGATGGCGCAGATCGGCGATCTAGTGCGAGCTAAGGCTCTCCTGCGGCGCGCCGCGCGCCTCTTCGGTCCGCAACAGGCCGTGGCCCGCGCGCGGTGCGTTGTTGCCGAGGCCGAGATTGCGCTCGTCTCGCGCGAGTTGGGCTGGCCTGCGAAGGCCCTCAGCACAGCGCGGGCAGCGCTCGAACACCACGGCGACCGCGTCAACGCCGCGTATGCGCAGTACCTCGAGGCTCGACGCCTTTTGCTGATCGGTCGAATAGACGAGGCCGAGCGCACGCTCGCCGAGCTCGACCCCGCTCCCTTCCCTCCCGCGTCGAGGACCGCTCACGAGCTGGTAGGCGCGGGGATCGCGATGCGGCGGCTCCGGACGAAGGCGGCACGCGCTGCGCTCGCTCGCGCCGAGCGCGCCGCGCGCCACGCAGGTATCCCCGCGCTGATAGCCGAGGTCGAAAGCGCATCTCTCGTGCTCAATACGCCCGCGGCGCGCCTGATTGCTGGTGGCGAGGAACGCCTCCTCCTGCTTGAGGAGGTTGAGGCGTTGCAGTCGTCGAAAGCGCTTGTCGTGGACGCGTGCCGTCATGTCGTGCGTGACGCCCGCACGGTAATTTCACTCGCCAGGCGCCCGGTGTTGTTCGCGCTGGCGCGCGCACTGGGCGAAGCATGGCCCGGAGACGTGCCGCGGGACATGCTTATTGCGCGGGCATTCGCAGCGAAGCGCGCCGATGAATCGCATCGCGCGCGGTTGCGGGTCGAAGTCGGACGGCTTCGTACGGTGCTGCAGACGCTGGCCGGCGTGAACGCGACGCAGCGCGGGTTTGCTCTGGCGCCGCGCCGCGCATGCGAGGTCGTCGTGCTCGCGCGGCCCGTCGAGGAGCAGCATGCGGCGGTGCTTGCGTTGCTCGCCGATGGTGAGTCGTGGTCGAGCTCGGCCCTGGCGCTTGCGCTCGGAGCCAGCCAGCGCACCGTGCAGCGTGCGCTCGACTCGCTTGCGGCGACAGGCAAGGTGCAGTCGTTTGGACGCGGGCGAGCGCGTCGTTGGATGACTCCGCCCGTGCCGGGATTCACGACGATTTTGTTACTCCCGACGCCACTGCGAATTGACTAGGATGAAAGCATGATTCGATCAGCGGCCGAAATCCTCCATGAGTATGGACCCTTTCCGGGCGTTGACCACGTGGATGGGGTTACGTTTGACGGTCGGCAGGTCTGGTTTGCGTCGGGAGACAAGCTGAACGCCCTCGATCCTGCCAGCGGCAAGATGGTGCGCTCGATCGACATAGCCGCGAATGCGGGAACCGCCTTCGACGGCCAGCACCTGTTTCAGCTTGCCGATGATCTCATCCAGAAGATCGATCCGAAGACCGGCCGTGTGCTCGCCACGATCCCGGCACCCGGCGGCGGTAGCTCGGGGCTCGCGTGGGCCGAAGGAACGCTCTGGGTGGGGCAGCATCGAAACCGGAAGATCCATCAAATCGATCCGCAGACAGGGGCGATTCTTCGCACCATCGAGTCCAACCGTTTCGTCACAGGAGTCACCTGGGTCGACGGCGAGCTCTGGCACGGCACCTGGGAAGGTGACGAGAGCGATTTGAGGCGAGTCGATCCTCGAACGGGAGAAGTTTTGGAGAAACTCGAGATGCCACCCGGAGTGAGCGTCTCGGGGCTTGAGTCCGATGGCGGCGATCGGTTCTTCTGCGGAGGAGGAAGAAGCGGGAAGGTGAGAGCCGTCCGCCGGCCCAGGCGAATCTCCTCCACGCGCGGCGGCTCCTGAACCCCGTCAACCCCACGTGCAAGTAATCGAAGTCCGGGATTAGGGCGAGCACGCATCCGCTGGACGGACAAGTCTTGGGTGGCCGCAGCCGCCAGAGTGCGAAAGCCGAATTCTTAGCGCGCGGTTGCGCGGCGCGGTGGCCATCGGGCCGGAGGGCGCCGCACCTCACAAGCTCTATTTCATGATGCGCGACAGACCGCCGGGAGTCGCAAGCACCTCGGCGTCGCGGTACTCGGCGGCTACATTCTCGTCGATCGTGATGCCGTCCTGGGTTCCGTCCACGCCAACAGTGGCATGAGAATTTTGGAAATCGTAACCCGAGGCGTTTACATCGCCGTCGTTAAGGATAGTGTTGTCGCTCCGGTAGGCGGTTGGTATTCGGGTTAATTCAAGAAGTTTCCAGAACTTGTTGTTGTTGTCGTAGGCCTCGGTGTATGGCGCGATCCAATTCTCCTTGTCCACATAGAAAATCCGTTGCGGCTCACAGTATGGGCCCAGGTTGGAAAGCCACTGAATATTCAGGACGTAAAGATCGCGCAGCTGCCATTTGACAACGTCCGGCCTGCCCCATCCGGGGAAGGTCCCCTGCGCTTCGCCGGGCCGTCCACCGACATAGGAACGCGGATCGCTGGCGATCTTTAAATCGGCCACCGCGATTGGAACCAGGAGTCTCTTTTCACCGATCAGATTTACCTTGAAGTTGACCGGCAGCCAGGAGTTGTCATCTTCGATGAAATCAGTGCCGAGGGTGGGAGCGCATCTGGCCGCGCTGGACAAACGCAACGAACGTCGCAAGGAGGGAAGGAATACATATATCTCCAGCGGCTTGCTGGCGTCGTCGGGCTGGATAGTCAATTCCGTGGTGTACTTGGATTGCTCCGGCTCGGTGACCATGAAGCGGCTCACATAAAACGCGCCTTTCGCGTATGGCAGGTTGACCGGCATATTCGGCTCGCTCAGATGGGTTAGCTGATAGAAGGTGTCGTCGGTCTGCTCGGAGCTTACGTTGCCGAACCGGTCAACCAGCCACGTGGTCGAGTAGAAGTGCAGCACAAACGGGCGGAAGGTCGCCCAGGTATTGTAGAGAATCTTGACCCCGGCGTTGGGTCCAGCGGGACTGGGGAAAGGTATGCCGGCCACGTAATTCTTCATCAGGAAGCCGCCCGTCGGTAACGGTTGCAGTTGGGTCTGGGCACCGTACTTTTCGCTGTTTTCCCGCATCTTGGCCGGCACAGGAAAGTGTGAAGCGGGCGTAACGTTGATGGTGAAATCCGGCTCCGGACCGAGATGCCAGTGATAGTTTCCGCCGTAGGCAGCCTGCAGCCACAAAGGCATGAACTGCTTGTACTGTTGCCAGTTCTGAAGAGTGATCTTGGTACCCGGTGCAATCGTGCTTGCAGAGTTCGCGTCGGCCATCTGCCGATAGGTCTGCGGATCGAAGCTGATTTGCGCGTTGGCCGCTCCCGCGATTACACCGATCGCTAAGGTCGCGGCGACTAGAACCGTGAGTCTTTTCATCTTGGCGAGCTCTCCTAACATGTTCTGCCACAGGACGGGATTGACGCAGTTTAAAGCGGCAGGCAGCACGCACGAGCTATGCCAGAGAAACTTGCCGTCAAAGATATGGAAACTGGCTGCCCTGTCCGCCTGGTGCGAACGCACACCGGTGCAAGACGCGCGGAAACGGTGCATCGGCGCACCGACATGCCCGGCTAGGAGGGTTGGGCCAGGGAAATCTTATACTTGCGCAGCTTGCGGATGACGGAAGTGTGGTGAATCCCGATTTGCCGTGCGATCTGATGCGCAGAGCGGCAGGTCCGGGCATAGTGCTCCAGGATCTGGCGTTCGGTCTGCTCCAGGCTTTGCCTTAGTCCGCCAGGTTCGGTGCCTGCGTCCGCATGCTGCGCTTCGATTTGCTCCGCCGCACCGGTGTCTCGCAGAGTCAGGCTCTTTCGGCGGATGCGCTCGGGCAGGTCTTCAGGCCGAATCAAGGCCCCCTGCGCGGAAATCACCGTCCGTGCCACCACGTTGCGTAATTCGCGCACGTTGCCCGGGTAGTCGTAGGCAAGCATGGCTGCCAATGCCTCGTTGCCGATTGTCCGTTGTTCTTCAAATTCCCGGTTGAACTGCTTTAGGAACGATTCGATCAGCGGTCGAATGTCCTCGGGGCGCTCGCGCAAGGACGGGATCACAATGGGAACCACTTCGAGCCGATACAGCAGGTCCTCGCGGAATTTGCCGAGCCGAACCCGGCTCCTTAAGTCGGTGTTTGTGGCGGCCAGAATGCGGACGTCGATGCTGCGTGGTGCAGTCGCGCCCAGCGGCAAGATGACCTTTTCATCCAGAAACTTCAGCAGTTTGACTTGCGAGGAGAGCGGAAGCTCGCTGACCTCATCCAAAAAAAGCGTTCCCCCTTCCGCCAGTTCGATCTGGCCCTTCTTGCCGCTGCGGCTCGAATCGGTAAATGCCCCAGGCTGGTAGCCGAATAGTTCGGACTCGACCAAGCCCTCTGGAATCGCGCCGCAGTTGACCTCGACGAAAGGCCGTGCCGCGCGCGGCGATAGCCGATGGAGCAGCTTGGCGATAACACCCTTGCCCGTGCCGGTTTCCCCGTAAAGCAGCGTGCTCGCATTGAGAGGCGCAATCTGCGCGGCCAGAAGCACGACATTGCCGAACGCGGGATTTGCGGCCACGATCTCGCCCAGACCAGCCGTTTCCAGTGCCGTTCTGACGTGACCGATCTTGACCTCCCCGATTTTCGCGTGCTGACCCGCGCCGTTATGCTCGATACGTTCCTTGAGGTTATTAAGGTAGGTCAGGTTGTGCGCGTTGAGGATCACGTGGCGCACCACGCCTTGCGCGTCGCGGTGTGGATGGGCGGTCATCAGCACCGTCTCGCCCTTGATGTTTATCAGAATCGCGCCGGAGAAATTGGCCGACGCTATGTCCTTCCACAAATAAGGCCCGTGATAGCCGATTGCCCGATGGGTCTGAACGTCAGTCTTACCGATCAGATCCGTCCGCTTGAGGTCCAGGATGCGTTCCCATGCGCGGTTGCAGTCGATCACAGTGCCGTCCGCGGTCATCAACTCAAGTCCGTCGGATGATGCCTCGAACAATGCGGCCAGGAGGCTCTTGCATTCCTCCAGTTCGCGTTGCAGCCGGACGATTTCCTGTTCGTTGTCCATCGACCAGGAACCCCTCATAGACGACAAAAACATTCTGAAGGCTATCAAAGCGCCGCTGTTCAGAGAACGAGCGGTCCGCGGAGCAACTTCTTGCAGGTTGGAAGCGGCAGCCAACAGACAAAATATAATCCGATCCGCCAAAGGCATAACGGGGTTGAGTCCTGGCACGGCGCTGGATATAGAGCGGGGATATGAGCGAGCCCGGCTTGTGGCCGAGCCATTCATGAGCATCCTTATGGCGCCTGCGCGGAGGCCGATTAATGGGAAAGCTTGATAATAAGAATGCCATTGTGACGGGCGGAGCCAACGGCATCGGTCGAGGAATCGTGGACCACTTCGCTCGCGAAGGCGCCAACGTGCTAATCGCGGACCTCGATGAGGAGGGTGGCGCGATGGCGGCGGAGGCCTGTACCAAACTAAAGGTCAAGGCGGTCTTTCAGCGGACCGACACCAGCCGGGAAGAAGACGTGAAGGCCGCGGTAGCGCGCGCCGTCAAGGAATTCGGCCGACTCGATATCCTGGTCAATAACGCGGGCGTAGCCGGCGCGATCGGTCTTGAAGACGTTTCGGTCGAAGACTGGGATCGCACTTTCGCCATCTGCATGCGCGGAGTGTTCCTGGGTATGAAGCACGCCATTGCGGAAATGCGCAAAGCGGGCGGAGGAACAATTATTTCGATCTCCTCCAATGCAGGTCTGCGGGGCTCGCCCCCGCTTCATGCTTACGGCGCGGCCAAAGCCGGCGTGATCAACCTGACGGAATCGGCGGCCCGCCTTTTAGGCCGCGATCGGATTCGCGTCAATGCCGTATGTCCGGGATTGATCAATGCCCCCTCATCTCGTGGATTGTTACCCGAAGGAACCGATATCGAGGAGACCTTTTCCAAGTTCCAGCCGATTCCGAGAGCCGGCTCGCCGGCGGACATTGCCGCAATCATCGCCTTTCTTGCCAGCGATGAGGCCGCGTGGATTTCTGGCGCCCACATCTCGGTTGACGGAGGTCAGATTACCGCGGACAGCGGTTTCTTCCCCGCAACCAGTGGCTATTACGCAGGTTTTCAGACCCACCATAAGCGATAACCCGAGGTTTGCCGACCGGCTTAACCGGCAGGAGCAGCCGTGCTGAAAGATGAAAAGATACTGATTACCGGAGTAGCCGGCATGGTCGGGCTGCCAATTGCGCAGTTCCTCGCGCGCAACAATGAAGTTTGGGGCGTCTCACGCTTCACGGACCCGCAAAAGCGGGCCCGCGTCGAGGCGCTGGGGGTTATCACCCGATCAATCGATTTCGCCGCCGGCGATCTCTCTGGCCTGCCCGATGACTTCACCTGTGTCATTCATCTTGCCTGGATGCGCGGGGGCGCCGGGCAGTTTGACGAGGCGATTCGCGCAAACGCCGAAGGCGCGGGCTTTGTCCTGCGCCACTGCCGCAAAGCCAGGGCCGCGCTGGTTGTGTCCTCGGCCGCGGTTTACTCCGCGCATCCCGACCCGCTCCATCGGTATATCGAAAGCGACCCGCTGGGCTACGCCTGTACTCCATGGGCGCTGACCAGTCCCGTCTCCAAGGTCACCCAGGAGGCGGTAGCGCGGTTTTGCGCACGGTCATTTAATTTGCCGGTTACGGTGGTCCGGCTCAATACAATCTATGGAGCTTCGGTGGGACTTCCCGGCATCCATGTCGACGCCGTCCTCACCGGTCGGGAAATTTCCTTGCTGTCCGATCCATATTCCAACAGTCCCATTCATTCTGACGACATGAATGATCAGCTTGAGCCATTGCTCGCCGCGGCCAGCGTCCCGGCGACCATCGTCAACTGGGCGGGCGACGAGGTGGTAAGTGCGCAGCAATGGTGCGCGCAAGCGGCGGAAATGTCGGGCCGGCCGGCCAGGATAGTCGTTACTCCGGTTGCCGGCGCGCCGCCCGGATGCGCCGCCGACGTTACGAAGCGCAAGTCGATCACCGGACCCTGCCGTGTCGGTTTTAAAGATGGATTCAAGCGCCTGTTCGAAGCGCGCCGCGCCGTGCAACCGGGCAATTGAAGCACCGGGACTCCAGGCAGCCGAAAGGCAAGTCAATCGCCCCGCGGGAGATTTCCATCTGCTTGTAACCCGGCTTTCCTGCTACTTGCCGAGATAGACCATCGCGTTGCGCAAAGGCTGATCCGAAATCTGCAACAGTCCCTGAAACGGGCGGTCGAGTTCCAGGATCAGGAATATGGCGCCCGCAATTGATAATGAACTCAGCAAAAGAAAGCTGACCACGGTTGGGTTACTCGGTGCGAAGAGGCCAAAGCCGCCAAATATTACCGTCAGCCAGAATATCAGCACGACCATGAAGGGCATCGGAATCGATCCATGGGTTTGCTCCAGCAGCATCGAGCGCAAGCCCACCAATTCCCCGCAAATCTGTATCGCCTGAGCATGAAGCGACCGCTGGTAGTCGCCTTGCGGTTTGAACTGCTGGATCTTTTCAAAGAATCGGTTGGCGCTTGCCCGCGCACCGTTGGAATCAAGACTCGCCGAACGGTACCGGTGCTGCGGCCAGATCTCAATCATTCCCTGCGTCACCGTGACCCGAAGCAGGCCGCGGGCTTCGCTGGTCTCCGGGCCGTAATGAGCGAGCACCCGGTCGAGTGAAATGAAATCGGCGGCCATCCGTGTAACCTCGCCGCTTTGCGTGTCAAAGGAACCCTTCGCCGAATTGATTAGCAGCGCGAGGACCAGCGCCGCCATCGTACCCAACACTCCCATCGCCAGCTTTATTACATCTTTGGAATCAGAACTGAGATGACTTTCGGGCAACCCTGAGCGAAGCAGCATCCCGAGCATCGCGCCGCCAAAGATGCACACGAAAACGATAGTGCTGATTACTATCGGGCTCACGGTTTTACGTCTCCCATGCCCCCGCACCGCGCCGGTGCGAGCGATATATGTCGATACCCGCTAGCGTAATTCGAATCCGGACTTTGGCTTGATGGGTATAGTTCGGTTCGCTGCCCATTTACCCGCAACTCAGCTGGTTTCAATTACTCTTATCATGGCCGGCAGTCCCGCTCATATACAGCCCCACCAGGCGCGCGACAAGAATCGCCAGGTAAAACTGACCCGTAATCCCTTCCGCAACCGCCGCATACCGGGCTTGAAGAGTCACCGGAGTGATATCTCCAAAACCGACAGTGGACAGAGTAGTCAGGCTAAAATATATGAGAACCGGAAAGACTTCGTGTTGCGCGGGTTCGGAACCCGGTGAACCGCCAAAGCTGAAGGCATGTCCTTGAGTATAATAAAGAACGATGTACAAAAAGCCCCAGGTCACTCCGAGCAGGAGATAAACGGAGATAGACATGCTGATGGTCTCACCCGTGACCACCTTCTGCCGCAATACTGCGCGCAATTCACTCCAGGTGACATAGCCAAAAAACAGCAGCCAGAAGCTCATGCCGCTGACGATGACTAGGCGGCTTGGAAAAACGACGATCGCAAATCGTTCCGCAATCGCTGGTATCGCCAGCATCCATCCGATAACACTGCGGCGCTTCTTCTGAACAATCAGTTTTTCCCGCTCTCCAATCAACTCATCGACCTGCACGGTGTAAAGGGAGACCACCATCAGCACGATCACCGCGACGCTGAATACAAGAGGAGAGATCCCCACATCGCCAATGAGAGGACGCGTGCCAAATGCGGCCACCAGCGCGACCAGCAACGCGGTGTGCCGATGCGGAAACAATTGCTGATGTGAGAATTCCCGCGCCTGTCTCAGGACGCCGGCTTTCGCCGCCATATCAAACTCTCCTGCGCCTTCCCTTCCCGGCCGCCGCACTCGGATTCGGCCGTCGCGCAAATCGGTTCTAAAAGCCGCCCGGGCGCAATCCCAGAACCAGCCCCCGCCTGTATGTCCCGAGCAAAGCGGCTGGAAGATTTAGTCGCCGCGCTTGGAAGCGACCACCAGCACATTTCTCACCCCCAGATGGCTCCACAACACCCGCAATCGACAGCGCGTCAGTGTCTTTTCAAG
>Ga0126381_100000603_pt1 | contig 39514 bp, 27 predicted proteins | sample PanSoiMetPlot_28_FD_96465 | JGI IMG/M metagenome (GOLD analysis project Ga0126381, IMG submission 96465) | Tropical forest soil microbial communities from Panama - MetaG Plot_28 | ecosystem: Environmental > Terrestrial > Soil > Tropical forest > Bulk soil | place: Panama | collected 2016-02-17 | reverse complement strand
TCGGGTTCACCACCTTCAGCAATGACAGCCCGCAGCTTTACCTTGATATCGACCGCACGATGGTGAACTCGCTGGGCGTCACGATGAACGACGTTTTTCAGACTCTGCAGACCTATCTGGGTTCCAGCTACGTCAATCTGTTCAACAAGTTCAATCAGAGCTTTCAGGTTCGGGTTCAGGCCGGTCAGGATTACCGCCGCGCGCTGCAGGATATCTCCAACCTGTATGTCATGAACAAAGCCGGGCAGATGGTGCCGCTCGGCTCTTTGCTCAGCGTCCGCCGCATGCTCGGTACCGAACTGGTCACGCGCTATAACCTTTATCCAGCCGCCACCATCACCGGCATTCCAAACCCAACCTACAGCTCGGGGCAGGCGATGGAGATAATGGAGCAGTTCGCGCATCACATCCTGCCCGTGGGTATGGATTACGAATGGACCGGGCTTTCGTACCAGGAAAAGCTGGTCGGCAACCAGGCGTACTTCATATTTGCGCTGTCGATCACGCTGGTCTTTCTGGTGTTGGCCGGCCAGTACGAAAGCTGGATCGATCCGGCTGCCGTGATTTTAACGGTGCCGATGGCGCTGGTGGGAATTGTGGCCGCGCTGGCGCTGCGGCGTTTCGCCGCCGACCTCCATACGCAGATCGGACTGGTGCTGATGATCGCGCTGGCGGCCAAGAATGCGATCCTGATCGTCGAATTTGCCCGCGAACTCAATGCCGACGGGATGTCCGCAGTGGAGGCGGCAATCGAGGCGACACGGCGGCGCTTCCGGCCAATCGTGATGACGTCGATCGCGTTCATCCTCGGCGTAGTGCCGCTGATGACGGCTAAGGGCGCCGGGTCGGCCAGTCAGCAATCCCTGGGTACGGTTGTGTTCGGTGGAATGCTCGCCTCAACTCTGCTGGCAATCCCGTTCGTGCCAGTGTTCTACATCCTGATGCAGCGCGTAGGCGCACTCTTCGGCAAAGAGGAGGCCGCCGAAGCAAAGCCGGGGAAAGTACCAGCGAGGGAGGGCTGAATCCAGAGCAGCATCGATTCGCCTCTCGTACAATTTGCACCTTGGTCTCACGGCGTTGCCGGAATATGAAATACGGTTCCGTAGCCGTTCGCATTGCACATGTCATTTGCGCCGCCGGTTTGGGTCATTCCGAACAAGCTGTTGCCGTCGGTGCCGACTATCAGGTTGTCAATTGGAGCGCTGCCGGTTGGATTGCAGCTACCGGGCGGTGTATCCGTCGCAGTGCAGTGACAATCGCCCTTGCTGGTCAGCGTGTTCTTCCTCGTATCGAACGATGCAAGGATTCCGTAATAGTCTGAACTGAGCTGGCCCGCGCACGCGGCGTCGGGACTCATCCGGAAGATCACACCGCCATCGTTGACGCCGCCATTGCGCGTCATCTCGTATAACCATCCGCCGGTATAAAGCAGCGAACCGAGAGGATTGTAGCCGTCGGGGACCAGTTTTCCGCTGTTGACCAGGTCGGGAACGATCGCAGGGTTGGCTGTGGACGTCGAGCACGCGGCGAAGCTGTGAAGGATTGTGTATGAGGTCGCACCGTCAACGAAAAAATGTCGCGCCTGATGCTGAGCGGATGAAGATCGATGCTGAACTTAGCCATGATCGCCCGGCTGACCCGCACGGCCCGGGCATGAGCAGGCGGGTCGGTCGCGATGACTGCAGGGAAAGTATTGTCTCCGCCGCCGTTGCCGCCGCCGCATCCCTCGATCATCGCGATAGCAAGTAGCGCGACTGCGGCCAGCAACGCGCGTTTTAAGATCTCCGCGCCTCGGGCGCTCCAGCGGCGCTAATCAATGATAATGGTCCATGACTTCGCGAGCGAAGGTGCGCAGTTCCTCGAGGCATTCGTTTTGTGGCCGCAATCCCTGGTCCGTGTTGACAATATAGTATTCCGGATTTACTTCCTCGACCAGCCGGTCTGTGCGCTTGCGCACTTCCGCCGCTGTTCCCGCGTCAAGGTAGCCGCATCGGTCCATCCGCTCGATAGTCCATTCGCTGGGCGGCAGCGGCACCTTGCCGCTGGGATACTTTTCCTCATCCTCTGGCATACGCAGCGCCTCGCAAAAGCCGAACTGGCTGGAGAAGTCGTAAAAGAAGGTACCGGGCGAGCCCAGCTGCGCGCGCTTGTAGGCGTCCTGCTTGTCGGCACCAATGTAAACGTACTTGGATACGCCGATCCGCTCGCCGAGCCGCCAATTATAGCCGGCCGCGGCCGCTTCGCTACGATAGAGTTCAGCGATTCTCTTCAGGTTTGGAAGCCACGGCACCAGGGTCATCGGCACGATTCCGCGGCGCGCACAGGAGACGATTGTCGATTCGCTGACAGAGAACGCCTGGAAGAGCTGGGGATGGGGTTTTTGGTATGGCTTTGGCACCACCATGATCTTCTTGATCACGCCGTCTTCGATCTCTCCGGGCGCGCCGAACTCTTGTGTCCATTTCACTGGCTTCCAGAACGTCCCGGTCTCGTACGGATAAGGATATTCGTAGTATTTCCCCTTGAAGGAGAACGCTTCGTCCCCCCACGCCAGCTTGAGAATCTGGAGCACCTCGTCGAACGCCTCACGGTTGGCCAGATCGATGTTCGACTGGTCGCTCATGGTGGCGGAAACGTTGAGCTTCTGCGCCATTGGATTGAGCCATCGGGTCTGGTAGCCGCGGGCCAGTCCAACAAAGATTCGGCCCTGTGTTATCTGGTCCAGCCACGCGACTTCGCACGCCAGGCGCAGCGGATTCCATCCCGGCAGGACGAAACCCATCGGCCCGATTTTGATGTTCCTGGTCTGGGCGGCGATGTGCGCATACAACGACGGAGTTGCGCCCATTTCAAGCCCCTCGGTTTGCAGGAAGTGCTCCGGGAACGTCACCATGTCGAATCCGAGATCGTCGGCAACGCGGGCCAACTCCGTTGCCTGGCGCAGCATGGATTGGAAGCGGTCCGTACTCGCCGCGATCGGACGCAGCCGCCGGCGCTCCTCCCTGGTTCCAGGCACGACCGGCAGCATGAACAGCACGAATTTCATTTCACAACTCCTTTCAGACAATCTCAGCGGTCTTCGGAATGCAGAACTCCGTCGGCTTCAAGCCGGCGGATGCGCTCGTCGGAGTAGCCCAGGTGGTCGCGCAGCACCTCGATGTTGTGCTCGCCCAAATGAGGCGCGTCCACCGGCGGTTGCTGCGGGAAATCGGAAAAGCGCAGCGGAGAGGCCGGGACTTCGAACGGCCCCAGGATTCGATCGTTGAGCACGGTTACAGTTCCGCGTTGGCGCAGATGCGGATGGTTGACGGCTTCGGCGATCGACAGCACGGGACCGGCCGACACGTGATGCTCGTCCAGCACGCGCATCGATTCCTCGTCGTTGGGCATCGACGCGAACCACGCCTCGACGAGCTCCTGGATCAATGGCAGCTTTTGCACCCGCAAGTCATTGGTTGCGAAGTCCGGATGCTTGCCCAGTTCGGGGTGCCCGATTACGTCGCACACCGCCTCCCATTGCCACGGGTTGGGCGCAACGATCGCGAAGTAGTGCTGCCTGCCCTTGTACAGGCCGCAGGGACAGTAGCTGGGGCTGTGCCGGCCCGAACGTGTCGGATTAATCGCTCCGCGGCTGGCGCTATACGCCTGCACGTTGGTTTCATGGCTGTGGAAGTAGGCGTCCAGCAGTGAGATGTCGAGGTACTGGCCCTTGCCGCTGCGCTCACGATGCAGCAGGGCGAAGCCGATCGAAGCGGCGGCGCTCAATCCGGCGGAGGTGTCGCCCAGCGCGGTGCCGGGGAAATTCGGCGCTCCGTCCAGCTCGCCAGTCACGTCGATAATGCCGGCGTAAGCTCCGCCGATCGTATCGAAGCCGGGCTTTTGTGCCAGCGGACCGGTCTGGCCGAATGCCGAGATGGAGCACATGATGACGCGTGGGTTGAGCTCGCGCACCACTTCATAGCTGAATCCGAGGCGGCCTATTGCGCCTGGGCTGAAGTTTTCCACTAGCACGTCGACCTTAGGCACCAACGCTTTCAGAATCTCCGATCCGGCCGCGGTCTTGGGATTGAGGCACAGGCTCTTCTTGCCGCGATTGTGCTGGGCGAAGAGCGAACTGCGCACGCCGCCGTGTCTGAAGGTGAGCCGGGTGGGATCGCCGACCGGCGCGATCTCAACCTTGATGACTTCCGCTCCCATCTCGGCCATCAGCCGCGTAACGGTGGGCCCGGCTACCGCCTGCGAAAAATCGAGAACCTTGTAACCGTCGAGGATGTGGCGATATTGAGCCATCGTCGAATCCCTCCAAGGCTCAGGTAGTGTGCGCCGGGCAGACGCGGCTGACAATCTTTGGAGCCCTTGGAGCGGGCTTCGGCTGCGCAGCCGCGAAAACGTCAGATCCGATCCGACTGTTCGGGTAATTCGCGATGAATACTGGCGGCGCAGTGACGTAGGATGAAGTCGGTCACCACTTCGCCCAGGCATCGGTAGCCCGCATCGGACATGTGAAACAGGTCATGCGCCAGCATCTGGCGCACCGAAAGCTCTCCGGAAGCTGCCCAGTACGCCATTATCTGGTGCCGATGGAGAACCGGAACGTCGTAGAGTTCGCCCACGCGATCGATCGCGCGCAGGTAAGCTTTAAGGTTGGAGCGCAGTTCACCGGCAGGGAAATACTGCGGGCTCATCAGAATCACGTCGATCCCGCGCCGGCGGATCCGCATGGTTGCGGCCGCCAGGATTTTCTCGAAAAGCTCCGGTGGGCGCGAGCGCAGCAAATCGTTGGTGCCGGTCTGCCAGATGACAAGTGTGGGATGATAGGGCAGCACCTGGGTGTCGATACGGGCCGCCGCACCGTCAACGGTCTCGCCGCCGATGCCGCGGTTGAGGACGCGCACTGTCGTTCCAACCCGCAGCCGCAGTTCGCGTTCCAGCACGGCCGGATATGCGGCCCTGATGCTGCTGGCACCGACACCGGCTGTGCTTGATGAACCCAGCGCGACGATCACCAGCGGACGCCGGTTCCGGATTGCCGCAGCCGTGGCCGGCAGCAATGAATCATCGAACAATAAATTGGGTGAAACGCGGCAGAGGGAGTCCTCAAGCGGCATGGAAACGATGATGTTTGAATTACGACATCCTGCAATCAGCGTCAGGACTCCAATCAGGGCCCATCGCGCACGCCTCATCGAGCGGCGATCCTGTGCGCGGAAAGCATCGGGTTCGGGGCGGCGACGGGCACCGGTTGGCTGCGCGCCGTGCGCCGCGATTCCAGCGCCATCGCCAGAAGGATGAGAGCGGGGATACCGACCAGGTTAACCATCGCATGAATCAGCGGAGCATCCGCCGTCTCGGTCACAGCTATCAGACCCAGGCAGCTTAGCACAACGCCCACCGCATAAACGGGCAGGGAATGGCGCCCGCAGTTCAGCAGAGGCGCCGCCATCGATGACCGCAGAAGCCAGGCTTGGGGCCGCACGAAGTACGCGACCAGGTAGAACAGCGCCATGACGTTGAGGATTCGCAGCGGGGCCAGAAAGGTCTTCTCGAACGGCCACAGAAACAGCCATGGATGGGATGTGACTGGAACAAACCAGGGGCCGAACTCGCCGCTCAAAGCCCCGAAGAAGACCAGCGCCGAGGCCAGCGCGACGCAGCGCCAATTCCACGGCATCGACTGGCCGGCGGTCTTCGCCAAATGAGCCCACACGATTCCCATCGTGTAGAGCAACTGCCAGGTGAGCGGGTTGAGGTACCATCCCTGATGGTCCTTGCCCTCGGCCAGGTTGATACCGCCAAGCCAGGCGCCGACGTAAATCAGCGCGGAAAGCCCGAGCGCAATCCGCCAGTCGCGCTTGACCAACGCCAGGATCAGCGGGGCGGCGGCGAGGAGTACCAGGTACAGCGGCAGGATATCGAGGAACTTGGGCAGATAACTGAGCGTCATAGCCGAGAGCACCGCCTGGCGCGGGCTCTCGTGAAACCATTGCAGGCGCATCAAATCCACGTAATCGATCGCCCAGAAATGACGCGACACCAACGTCGCGACGCCCCACAACCCGGCTAACATCAGTAAATGAGCGCCGTAGATGGTGCCCCATCGGCGGCCCACGGCGTGCGCACAAGCGCCGAAGCCCTGTCGCTCCAACCGGGAACCATAGGCCAGGTAAGTCGAGATGCCCGATATCAAAACGAAGACCTCGGCTGCATCGCAGAAAGCGAAATTATGCAACGTCCATGCGGCGATGGGGTTTTTCGGCACATGATCGATGAAAATCACGATCAGGGCCAGGCCGCGAAAGAAGTCAATTCTCAGATCCCGCTCGCTGTTAGCGCGCATGTCTCTCCGGAAAGCACATGACAAACGCCCGCCCGAAATGGGTCGGTCCGCTTCAATTATGGTCGATCTTTGGAAACGTTTGGGGCGGCCCGTGCCGCAGAAACCCGAGGTTTTATCGAGTTCATATCATGTACAACGTAGGCAGGGCGGCAACGTTACAGGCCCCGTAAATGGTGAAGCAAACCGCGTACCAATTAGGCTGTCACGTGCGAAGAACAATTGACGGTTCGCAATCTTTGCGCGAAAGTAGCGAATGAATAACTAAAAGTAAATAAGATTACCGTTGACAATATATAAGACCCATTGATTGAATAAGCTCAGATCGTTAGCAGGTGAGCCCGAACGGCCGTGCGGGTCCGGCGTCACGTCTATTTTTCTACTGGGGTGCGGCTATGGGTCGGGCTTTACAAGGGGAAGGCGAGTGTCATGGCTTTACGGATGATGGGTTGGGCGTTGCTTTACGCCTTTGTCGTGGTACTGGCTCCTTCGGACGTCGAGGGAAGGATTCCGTCCGCAGGCCACACCGCCAGGTCGCTGGATTACCGACACCCAGGCCCAGCCTTGACCTGGAGCCCTTCGGCCAGCGATGCAGTTGGCCCGGTGCGCTGCGCCTGAATCTCTGGTTTGCGGCGAATTGACGCGGACCACCGGCATCGCTCGCCACCGTCCGCATCATTAAGATTCCTTAGGCCCGAGAGTCGAGAGCCCGGCACAGACGGCATTGCGTTAGCAATGGCGGACCGCCGAAATTGACCGCGTGGACTCCCGCCGGATTCCAGCTTTCCGCCCGCCAGGCCTGTCACCGGCCCGCGCCAAATATCCTTACTTCTATACGATTCCTGCTCATCATCTCCGATTCATCTTCATATAGTTAAGTTTATTCTACTATTAGTAATTACGCGACCTGAGTTACCAATCCAACCATCGATTTCCGCCTCCGTCCGCCCTCGAATCAGGCAGGCCCGCGCTGCGCACGCTTCACATGACACTTCCCATGGTTTTTTGTGACCGGCGCCGGTGCCCCACCTTTCGGCTCCGCTGGAACCTTACTGAACAAAGGACCTGTCGGAATGACTGACTTAATGCTTTAAGAGTTTGTTTAAATAACTTTGATCTAGTAAAGCTGGCTACTTATACTAATAACTTTGCCGTCATATCTTTCAATGTTCTTCATTCATAGATTTTTTGTCTATCAGTGCTGTATCATTTAATTGCAAATCATCTTGACAAATTTATTTGCTTTTGGTTGAATTTAATCAAATTTATGTTTGACTTCGCCATGATTGCCTTGAATCAGTGGCAGATCACCGTAACACCGTCCGAGAAGCAAGGTGAGTAATTTTCTGGCTTACGCGCGGTTGGGGCATCCGATCCGGTCGGATCGGGCTTGCTGGCAAATTGAGCTTTCGTATGGGCGGCTTCTTTACGGACCGGTGGGTTCTTTTTTGGCGGCCCGTCGTAGTCGCGCCCGAACAGTTGGCAGGTCGCTTCCCTGCCTGCGCCTTGCGTACTGCCGGACTGCGCCTTCTCCGAACTTCTTCGCGCCGCGCCGGTTCACGGCGCGCGCATCCGCTTGCGTTACCAAGGGGGGTCTGAATGCTGGTGTGCCCGATCGAGGGGACCGGGCTGGTTCCCTACGTTATTGCGGCGCAGTTGCTATGGGTCGGCGCCGCGCCGGAGGCGCCGCCTTCTCGGGTTTGAGTGCTGCGTGTCAGTTCCCGCGCGCATCGCCGCGAGGACACCAACCAATCCTTCGGACCCCCGACTTTATTACAGCCCGGGTTTTTGAACAGCGGGACCTTGGTCCTGACTGGCAGGTGTCGCTCCGCGTCTAAATCTAGTTGTTTTAGTTTTATTACTAACTGTGGGAGATGCACTGTGCCGGCGCAGATTACGCGCCACCGCACGACCCTACAGGAGGTCAATCGATGCTTCGGGCTGTTAAGAATTGGGTAGTGGCGGCGCTTTGCATCGCCGCCGCGTTGTTATGCGCATCCGCCGCGGCGGCTGCTTCGGTTGCCATAAGTTCTCCGCAGAATGGAGATTTGGTAGCCGGTTTGACGAAGATCACGCTGCAGATGGCGTCGCCGGTTTCCAGCATCAAGGTATCAATCGACGGCGTCCTGCTGGCAACGGCACCGCCATTGACAGTCAACTGGAACACCTTCCAGGTTCCAAGTGGCGGTCACTCCATTGCCGCTGACGGGTACGACGCCGAGGGCAACTTTGTCGCTCACGTCGGTATTAATGTGACCGTGGCCAACGGCGTTACCGGCGCCACTGGACCTACTGGACCCACCGGGGCAACCGGTCTAACCGGTCCCAGGGGCGCGACTGGAGTACAGGGAGCGACCGTTCCGCAAGGGCCAAGCGGTGCATCTGGCGCTAGGGGACTGACAGGCCCCTCCGGCGCGCAGGGACCAGGCGGCGCTACCGGCGCGACCGGACCTAAGGGCGCAGGCGCAACCGGAGCCACTGGGCCACAAGGTCTAACTGGCGCCAACGGACCCACAGGCGCTAGCGGAGCAACCGGTCCGCGAGGACTGACCGGCCTGACGGGCGCTTCTGGCGCGCAGGGTCCAAGCGGTGCGAGCGGCGCGACCGGGCCTAAAGGCGCAGGTGCAACCGGAGCCACTGGGCCACAAGGTCCAAGCGGCGCTACCGGCGCGACCGGACCTAAGGGTGCAGGCGCAACCGGAGCCACCGGACCACAAGGTCTAAGCGGCGCCAACGGATCCACAGGCGCCAGTGGAGCAACCGGTCCGCGAGGACTGACCGGGCTGACCGGCGCTTCTGGCGCGCAGGGTCCAAGCGGCGCGAGCGGCGCGACCGGGCCTACGGGCGCAGGCGCAACCGGAGCTACCGGACCGCAAGGTCCAAGCGGCGCCAAGGGCATCAACGGATTGCCAGGTGCCACCGGCGCAACCGGCCCGCGAGGACTGACCGGGCTGACCGGCGCTTCCGGCGCGCAGGGTCCAAGCGGCGCGACTGGACCCAAGGGTGCGGGCTCAACCGGAGCCACCGGACCGCAAGGGCCGAGTGGTGCCAAGGGCCTGAACTTCCGCGGGCCGTGGGACACGAGCGTCGAATACGCTGTGGATGACGTGGTGACGGAAAACGGCTCGACCTTCGTCGTCGTGACCGCCAACATCGGACACAATCCGGCAACGGATTCGGGTGCGAACTGGAAACTGCTGGCAGCCGCGGGCGGCATCGGGGCGACCGGCCCCCGAGGTGCGACGGGCGCGAACGGATCACAAGGGCCAGCGGGAGCGAGTGGAGCGACCGGAGCCAATGGAGTTGGCGCTACCGGCGCGACAGGCCCGCAAGGTCCAAGTGGCGCAAAGGGTGCCAATGGCGCCAACGGACTAGCAGGTGCTACGGGCGCAACCGGCCCGCGAGGTCTGACCGGACTCAACGGTGCAACCGGCGCACAGGGTCCAAGCGGTGCGACGGGTGCGACGGGACCCAAAGGCACGGGCGCCAGTGGTGCAACCGGACCGCAAGGACCGAGCGGGGCGACGGGCGCCAAGGGTCTGAACTTCCGCGGAGCGTGGGGCGGAACAACGCAGTACTCCGTTAATGATGTGGTGACTGAAAACGGTTCCACGTTTGTTGCGGTAACCGGCAACATCGGTCACGACCCTGGAAGCGATTCGGGTGCGAACTGGAAGGTGCTTGCCGAAGTAGGCGCAACTGGTCCACGCGGCGCTTCTGGTCCGAGCGGATCGCAGGGGCCAGCCGGTGTGACCGGTGCGGCCGGACCTACAGGTGCGGGCGCAACCGGAGCCACCGGGCCGCAGGGACCGGGAGGCGCGGGCGGACCGCAAGGCGCTACCGGCGCAACCGGTGCGAGAGGTCTGACCGGGCTAACAGGCGCTACCGGACCGCTGGGACCGGCTGGCGCAACGGGAGCGGCTGGTCCCACGGGCGTGGGCGCTACCGGCGCGACCGGGCCGTTGGGGAAAACCGGGGCCACCGGCGCAACCGGTGTCGGGGCAACGGGTCCCTCGGGTCCTTCGGGACCATCCGGACCTACCGGACCGGCGGCTACGTACTTCACCGGCGGCAGTCTGGTTAGCGCCCTGAGTCTCAGCAGCTTGCTGCCTTCCTACATGGGACCGAGCGACGGCATCGCGCTCAGCATCGCGAGCGACACGCTTGGAACCAACGAGGCGGGCGTACCAGTGCCGCTGGGGACAGTCAGTAACCTGAGGGTGCAGTTCTTCGGCAGCCTCAACCTGCTGACTGATGACATCACGGTAACGGTCTGCAACGGTAATTCGTGCGGTGGTCCGTTGTCGTGCACGTTTGACGCGCACTCCAAACTGAGCTGCGAGGATGACGTTCATACCCAGGCCATCACCGGCTTTGGCGGCTCCGCGGATACGGGGCTACTGACGGTGAAAGTCAGCACGGCAGGGTTGCTGTCGGTCAACCTGTTCCCGAAATGGTCGGTGAAGTTCACGCCGTCTGTACCGTGAACTAACCAATCAGACGGGCGGACGCACTCAGCATGATGAGCCGCGTCTGAAAAACATTGGGGGCGCGGGCCTCGCGCCCGCGCCCCCGGTGTCATCCCCAGGCCTATTCGATGAAATTGAATTTGACATCACCTACGGCTGTAACACAGATCTCGATTGCGCGAAGGCTTCGTGCCGAGTTGCCCGGACTGGTGCTGCTGGCGGCGGTTATCGCCTTCAATGCCGTCCTGCTCGCACCTGAAATCAGAATCGAACGCGTGGCGGTCAATGATCTGCCATTTCATCTGGCCGCTGCGCAGCGTCTTGGCGCGAGCCTCGTGCATGGCGAGCCTTTCCTGGATCCGTGGGTTTCGCAATGGTCGCTTGGCTATCCGCTCTGGCGCAGCTATCAGCCGCTGCCCCATCTGTTGGCCGCCGGATGGCTTGGGCTGTTCGGACCGCTGATGGCGCCGGCAACCGCCTTCGCATTGCTGTATTACCTGCTGCTGGTTCTCAGTCCGGCTGCCCTCTACCTGGGCGCGCGTCTGTTTGGGATGCGCCCGCTCGCCTGTGGAATTGCAGCCCTGTTGTTCTTCGCCCCAAGCGAGGCGGGCGACTTCGGCCGCTACGGAATATCGTACGGAGCGTATGTATGGCGCGGGTCGGGGCTCTACACGCAGCTCGTGGCGATAGACCTGCTGGCGCTCGCTCTGGGCCTGGCGGCACGCGCGATTGACACCGGGCGATGGCGGATCGCGGCTGCGATTGCGATTGCCGCAACTGCCATGAGCCATCTGATCTTCGGCTACGTGGCGATCCTGACCGTGATCGTGTTGGCGGTCGCCGCATCCGAGCAGGTGCGCGCGCGCCAGGTGGCCAGGGCTGCCTTCATCATTGGTATCGCGCTGGCCTTGATCGCATGGTTTGTGGTGCCGCTGCTGCTGGTCAGCCCCGAAGTCAACCGCTGTCATTGGGACGATATCTGGAAATTCGATTCGTGGGGCGCTCCGGTCATCCTGCATCAATTGTTCAGCGGTCACCTCCTCGATGACGGCCGAGTGCCGGTGCTCTCGCTTGCATTGGGGGCGAGCGTGATTCTCGCCGCGATCAGTCTGCGCGATCTGACGGCGCGCCGCCTGCTGACGTTGACGGCCCTGTGGCTGGCGATCTTCTTCGGGCGCGAAACCTGGGGTTACCTGCTGCTGCCGTTGGGGATCGCGCGCCAGTTTCACCTGCATCGGCTGCAATCGGCATTCGAATTGTTTGCGCTGATGCTGACCGCATGGGCTCTCGGCGAGGCCCTTGGCACGGCGATGCGCTCGCGCGGGGTCGTCGCGCTGACGGCTGGAATCGCGGTCGGCGCCGGGATGTTGATAATCGGCGTCGAGCGCGCCGGGTTCTTACGCCTGAATGCTGAATGGGGAGAATCCAACTTGGCCAGGTACCAGGCTCAGCATCGCGACCTTGACGCGGCGATGGCTGACATAGCCGCAATTTTGAAGCAGCGCCCGGGGCGCGTGAGTGCGGGCAAGGCTGCGGAGTGGGGCGGTTCGTTTATGCTCGGTTCGGCGCCGGTGTATTCATTCCTGACCAAGGCGCATTTCGATCAGGCCAGCTTCCTCTATCACTCCCTCAGCTCCGACATCATGGTGATGCGCGCTGAGAACGACCCGTTTGATGATGCTCTGTTCGGCATACGGGCGGTGGTCGCGCCGGACACGATTCCTGCGCCAAAGGCGTGGGCGCCGCGATCGCGACGAGGCAATTTTCGCGTGTACGAGGCCTCGCCCGAAGGATACTTCAGCCTGGTTGACATCGGCGCGCGCTACGACGGTCCGGTAGCGCTCGCGCTCAATCCCGACGCCGACTGGCTGCGCAGCCCGATGCTGCGTGCCGGTGCGATGGTGGCGCTGGATAAAAGCGTGCACGGCGTTCCCGTATTTTCCGGATTCGATCAGATGCCTGGTCCGCCGCACAATCTGACGCCGCGCGGTTCGGTGGTCTCGGAAACCGAGGATGGTGAGATTTACCGCGCCAGGGTCCACGCGTTGCGTCCCTGCTACGCGCTGATCAAAATCACTTACTTCCCCGGCCTGCGAGCCACCGTCGGATCGCAGACTGCGCCCGTGGTGCGTGTATTTCCCGACTTTTGTGCCGTGAAGGTACCGCCCGGCGACCATACTATCGTGCTTCGCTATCAACCCGGACCGCTCAAACCCGCGCTGTTCGCTCTCGCGGTTGTTTTGGTTCTGCTGGCCGCGATAGCGATTCGCGGTCGCGCGCTGGCCCCGGTCGAAGAGTGGGCAACGCGGCGCCTTGACGCGGTCGGCGCGATGCTACGGGACCCGCATGTCGGTGCGGCGCTGGCGCTGTGCGTTCTGGTCGTGATGCTGGCCCGTCCATTGTTTCGCGGCATGTTACTCGACGGCGACGATGCGACCGAGTACCCACCGCGTGTGGCCGAGCTGGCGCGGGTGCTGCACGACCATCAGCTCCCGCCGCTGTGGGCTCCCGATCTCGGCTCTGGTCACGGCCAGCCGTTGTTCGAGTTTGCGCCGCCGCTGCTGTACGCGTGCGCGCTACCTTTCTTCGCGCTGGGATTTCGGCTGGCCGACTGCGTGCAGTTTGCGCTTATCGTTCTGGTTGCCGCAGGCGCGGCGGCGATGTATCGGGTCGCCCGAAGAATGGGCGGCAGCCGGTGGGCCTCGGTTGCTGTAACCGGGATGTGGCTGTTCGCGCCTTACCTGGCTCTGGATCTTTATGTGCGCGCGGCCTTTGCCGAGTCTGCGGCAGTCGCGGTCGCCCCGGTTGCGCTGCTGGGCACGCTGTACGCTCTCGACTGTCCGGGGCTGATACCCGCGGCGCTGGCCGCGGCAGCGGTCGCGCTGGTCGTTCTGGCACATAACGCGGTCGCTTTGCTTTTCATTCCGGTGCTCGCACTGCTGACGGTCGTGCGCGCGCTCGCTTCGCGCTCGCTCCGAACTCTGTGCGCCGGCGGCGCGGTCATTGCCGGCGGGCTTGGACTAAGCGCGGTTTTCTGGCTCCCGGCGTTGATCGAAAAGGACTTTGTAAAGACCGAGCTGCTGCGCACCGACTTTCTCAATTGGACCAATCACATCATCTCGCCGTTCCAGCTGCTGTGGTCGCCTTGGGGATTTGGCTACTCGGTCCCCGGTCCGAATGACGGAATGTCTTTCGCGCTGGGACTGGGTCATCTGCTGCTGGCGCTTGCGGGAGTGGCGATTGCGATTCGGTCCGCGAACCGGCGCAGGATCGCTGATACGGCAGTTTTCGCGGCGGTAGCGCTGGCTGGCGCGTGGCTCGCCACGCAGTGGTCCTCACCGGTGTGGGCTCACGTGCGGACGCTGCAGTACATGGCATATCCGTGGCGCACGCTTTTTTTACCTGCGCTCGCGATGCCGCTGCTGGCGCTGTATGCATTCCAATGGATGGGCGCGCGCGCAACAGCATTGGCGCTGCTGGCGCTGGTGCTGATTAACCTTGGCCACACCGAGCCGAAGCGTTACCTGGCCTTCGACGACGAATATTTCTATCCCGTATCTATCGCCCGCAAGGGGCTTAACACCACCACTCGCGAGGAATACGAGCCGCGCTGGGTCGCAGAGCGGCCCGCCTACAGCGGGCGCCTGCTGTGGTCCGATGACGCATCCGTAGCGGTGCGTCCGCGCGAGCAGAGCACGGGCACGCAGTCATTCGAGGTCAGCACGGCCAAGCCCGCGCGCCTGTATGACGCGCTGTTTTACTTCCCGGGATGGACCGCGACGGTGGACGGCCGCGAAGTTGCTATTGCGCCGCAGCCGGTGACAGGTCTGATCACGTTCGCCGTTGGCGCCGGCACGCACGTTGTAGCGTTGCACCTGCGGCCGACTCCGCTGCGCGCCGCGGCGCGCGACATCTCACTGGGCGCGGCTGCGGTTGTGATTGGGATGTTGCTGGCCGGTGTAGCGCTGCGGTATGGCGTGGCGCGAGATCGGCAGCCCGTGCGCGCAGCGCGATGGCTCGCGGTGGGCGCGGCGTTTTCAAAACGCGGCGCATAGGGAGGCCAAGCCGCCTACCACGGCTCATGCGCCTGCTGGCCCAGCGCCTGGGCTACGGCTGGATGCACGAAGCGTCCCGCGTAAACGTTTAGCCCCTGGCGCAGAGCGCGATTGTTGCGGCATGCCTGTGCGACGCCGTAATCGGCGATTTCCAGCGCGTATGAGAGCGTCGCGTTGGTGAGCGCATAGGTGGAAGTGTGCGGTACCGCGGCCGGCATATTGGTTACGCAGTAATGCACCACGTGGGCGTCGACGTAAGTGGGGCGCTCATGCGTCGTGGGGCGCGAGGTTTCGAACGTACCGCCCTGATCTATCGACAGATCGACGACCGCGGCGCCGGTCTTCATCCGCGCGACCATTGCGCGTGTGACCAAACGCGGGGTGCGCGCTCCCGGTAGCAGCACTGCGCCGATTACCAGATCGGCCTGTTTGATTTCCTCTTCGATCGCCGCATGGTTGGACATCAGCGTGTTGACGTGACCCGATAAAATGTCGTGCAGATAGCGCATCCGCACCGCGCTGACATCCATGATCGTCACCTCGGCACCAGTTCCCACCGCGATTTGACACGCGTTGGCGCCGGCGATGCCCGCGCCAAGAATCAGGATACGAGCCGGCCTGACGCCGGAGGCGCCGCTGAGCAAAATGCCGCGTCCGCCATTCTGCGCCTGCAGGCACCATGCGCCCGCCTGCACCGCAAGTCTTCCCGCGACCTCGCTCATCGGCGCCAGCAGCGGCAAGCTGCCATCCTCGAGTTGCACCGTTTCGTAGCCGAGCGCGGCGACCTGCCGGCGGATCAACTCACGCGCCAGCTGCGGACTGGCTGCCAAATGCAGGTAGGTGAAAACGATCAATCCCGGCCGCAGGAAGCGGAACTCGGCGCGCAGCGGCTCTTTGACTTTCAGCACCATGTGGGCCTTGTTCCAGGTCATCGCCGCCGACGGCATGATTCGGGCGCCGGCGGCGCGAAAGTGGCGATCCTCAAAACCGCTGCCCAACCCGGCGTCGTGCTCAACCAACACGGTGTGTCCGCGCCCGCGCAGCGCACCCACGCCCGCCGGTGTGAGCGCCACACGATTTTCATCGGTCTTGATTTCACGAGGGATTCCTACAATCATTTTGGCTCACTGCCCGTGACGCCGCGGGGCGCGCGGCGTCGAGTTGCACGCTGAGTTGAATCGGAGCTGGGGCGCTTTCGACGGCATTGACAAGCGGATAGAGTTCAGTGCTGGTGGATCGAAGGCTTTTGGTTGGTTTAACGCGATTCGCCGCGACAAGCGAGAGTATCGCGCGTTAAAACTTGACAAGTTCGTTCGGGCTGCGCTTGATGGGGCATGGATCGTTTCGAATGCTTGGCCGTCCGGGCAGCGCGTTGGATATGGGCCTGGCATGTCGGAGGAGGTTATGGAGATCCCTGCGGGATTGAGATACTCGAAGGAGCACGAGTGGGTGGCGACCGAAGAAGAGGTTGCGACCATCGGTATCACCGATTACGCCCAGGAACAGTTGGGTGAGATCGTGTACGTGGAACTGCCCGCCGTGGGGGACAAGATCAGCAAGGACGACGCGTTCGGCGTGGTCGAATCCGTCAAGGCGGTGTCCGACATCTACGCACCCGTCAGCGGTACGGTGGTCGAGGTGAATCAGGAACTCCCTGAAAGCCCGGAGATGATCAACGAAGATCCCTACGGCGACGGCTGGCTGGTCAAGGTGAAAGTCAGCGACACCTCCGAACTCGACGACCTGCTGGATAACGACGAATACGAGGAGATGGTCGCGGCCGAAAAAGAATAGCGCTGTCTCCTGCTACATCAGGGCGGCCGCCACCGCCTCACCGCTAGCCGGCTCCGCCTTCAAGACGGAGACCTGGAAGTTGGCAGCCTTGGGCGGCGGATCGATGAACATCACGAAGAACGGAGACGAATCTCCGCTTTTGAGCGCGAAGTTCTTGGGCGGCGCCAGCTTTTGAAAAAACTGGAGCTCGTGCGGCGTCATCTGGCTGACGATCTTCGGCGAGACCAGGTCGCCGCAGAACACTGACTGTGAAACCATTGGATGCTGCTGGTTGTCCACCAGGCTGACGCCGACCTCGATCGTGTGCAGCGGTTCGGCGCCGCGATTTTCCGCCCGGCCGCTCACAATCAGCGCGCGGCGATGGCCGTCCAGGACGCGATACTCGGCATGGACGTCGGCGAGCGACACCGCATTCTGGCGGGCCGGCGCGGAGGTAAACTCGCCGCCGATGACGGGAAGCTGGGTCAGTAATTCACGGCTGAGCGAGGGTGAAACGCCGAGCAGAAACGTGAAGATTCCAAACCCGATCACAATCAGCACGAACAGTCCGAGAAAGAAACCGCTGGAGCGCATCCGGCCGTGCTCGGGCGGCTCTGCCGATGTGACAAAAGAACGGTCCATGCGCCGGCTGGTCTGCGCAATCGCCGCGCGCCGTGCCTGGTAGCGGCTCATCTCCGGTGTCGGCGGCGGCGGCGCGGCGTGCTCCTCTTCCGCGTCGCCAACCCGCCATCGATCGTAACGATCCTCCGGTTGCGCGGCCTCGGGAGCATCGCCCAGGTGATGTTCCTCGGCGGAGTCGTCGCCGAAATCGAAGCTCAAATTCTCGGGCGTTTTCGATTCCTCCTCGGCAAACGACCGCGCCAGGGGATTGTCAGCATGGCCTTCGCTTGGACGGCGCTCTTCAGGCTGGGGCGGCGGTGCCGGCGCAACAGGCCGTGGCGGCGGCGCAGCAGGAGAGGGCGGCGGCGAATAGCTGGCGCCCGGCGCCGCGGCCGCATTTGCTTGTCGGGGTTGTGATGGCCGCGGAAATCCGCCTTGGAATTCCCCCAAGGGTGCGCGGCGCGGCGGCAGCGGCGTCACTGGGCGCGGCGGCGGTTGCAGATTCGACGACGGACTTGCGCCTTGCATCGGTGGTTCCGGATCAACCGCGGGATCCGTGGGGCGCTGTGAAGCCGGACGAACCTGTGGCTCCGCCGGCGGCGGCGCAGCCGGGGGAGCGGGAGGATCGGGCGGCAGCGTTGAAGGTTGCGCCGCCGGTTGCACTGGCCGCGGCTTGGGGGCGGCGGGAGGTTTTTTTATCAACCGCGGGTCGCCGCTGAAAACGTGCCCGCATCGCGAACACTTGAACGTCGGGCTATCCTGAGGCAGGACGCCCTCATCAATTCGATAACGGGTCTGACAACTAGGACATTGAACTTCGATCATCACCTCGCCACCTCACCGCAATGCCTTCTTTATAGCATATTGCGGAAAACACTTGCACCAGCTTGCTTCTTGAGTCGCCCGGGGGCCTGATGCGCATAGGGATGCTGGTCAGGCGGTTTGACCCGGCTGGAGGCGGCACCGAACGCGACTTTGCCTCCTCTGCCCGATGCCTCTCGCGTGTCGGCCACGAAGTGCGAATCTACGCCGCCCGCGCGCACGCCGAGTCATGGCAGGATATGACTGTGCGCCGGTTGCCGGTTCCTGTTTTTCCCCGCAGCCTGCAAGTGCTCGGCTTTGGCCTGCTGGCCGACCGCTTCGCTCGGCGCGACGGCGCGGAGTTGACCATCAGTTTCGGCAGGACCGTGGACAGTGATCTGATCCGATGCGAGGGCGGTGCTCATGCGGCCTACCTGGAGGCGGCGCGCCAATGGGAGAGCAGGGCAACGTTGGCAGCGCGGTCGCTGAGCCCCTATCACGCCGCACAATGCCGAATGGAAGCGAGCGGCTTTCGTTCCTCCAGGCTTAAGATGGTGATCGCGATTTCGCGCCTGGTCGGAGACGATCTGGAGCGCCGCTTTGCGATTCCTCACTCAAAAATTAAGGTGCTTTACAATGGTGTAGATTGTGAACGATTTCAGAATGCGGCAAATCCAACCGTGCGTGAAGAGGTCAGGGGTCGTTTCGGCATCGGCCCGTCAGACCGCATGGTGCTGTTCATCGGGCACGGCTTTGGCCGCAAGGGATTGGGGAAACTGATCGAGGCATGGCCGATGGCAGACGCGAATGCGTACCTGATAGTGGCGGGCGAAGATCACGGATCGGCGTTCTATCGGCGGATGGCGCAGCGGCTCGGCATCGAAGGCCGCGTTATATTCCTGGGTAAGCGCAACGATATATCCAATCTGCTGGCCGCGGCCGACGTGGCCGCCCTGCCATCGTTGTTCGAAGCCTTTGGCAACGTTGTGCTCGAAGGAATGGCCGCCGGGCTGCCGGTGCTGACCAGCGCTCGATGCGGCGCGGCCGAGGTCCTGCCCGCGCAAATGAAGCCGTTCGTGGTGCAAAATCCCATGGACCCGGCCGACATCGCCCGCTGCCTCAATGCGCTGCTGGCTGCGCCGCGCGAATTGGGGGCGATCATGCGCGCCGCCGCCCAACAATATACCTGGGAACATTTTGGAGATCGTATGGCCGCTTTGATTGCGCAGATTGCGGGCTCAAGGCGGGATTCAACTTGAAGCCTGCGAGCGCTTCCCGCGATTCACAATCGCCCCTGGAACAATATTGTCCGTGGCGATCTTGTTAGATCAGCGTCCAGACCATCGAGACCGTATGATCGGCTGTGCGGCGCTATTAGGCCTGTTGGCAATCCGCGCTATCAATATTCCACTTCACTTCGCGGTTTCGTGCTGCACGCGCACTATCTCGCCGTGATGATCGCGTTCGCGATCCTTGCCGCGTTCCTTGCTCGATCTAGCGCTACTTTTGCGTCACCTTCATCAGAGTGAGCCGGTCGCGCTCGGTCTCGCCTGCGCGCAGAGATACGGATCGGTCGAGGGTTTGAACCGCGCCAAACTGAGCCAGCGTCGATTGCGCCGATTGCGGGGCGAGGATGTAAATCGGCCGGCCGCCGCCGATAGAATCGATGCGATGCTCCAGCGAGCCGGAATCTCCGGCCGCTATGACCGGCACGGTCAAATAAAACACCATCTGGTTGTGCGGGGGTCCGAGCAGGTAAAGTGTCGTCCCCGCCGGGACTTCCAGATTGACTCTCCGCGCCAATTGGGTTTGGCCCAGGTAGCTCTGGAAACGTGGCGTTACAATAAGCTGTGCGGCAACGGACACGATCCAAACCGTGGCGAAAACGGCTGTCGAGGGCGCCGTTTCACTTAAGCCGCGCCACTGCAGGTACAGTGCAATCGATAGACCGGCAGCGGTGAGAATTACCAGCACCGAGATCGCACCCGCTTGCGGCTTGATGAAGTAATAGACGACGGGAATCGCCAGCAGGCTTGCCGCAATCCCAAGCATCCGCGTCGCGTAGCGCGGATGCGCGGCGTGGAGGAAGCGCTCCAGGCCCAGGGCGCCGAGTATCGAAAGAGGAGGGAGCACCGGGACCATGTAGTGCCAATGCTTGAAGGGGCTGAGCGACAGGAACACGGTGCCCAAAACAAACCACAGACCCATCAGCCGGCAGATCGGCCGCGTCCACCAGTGTTCGATCGCCGCCGCCACCGCGCCGCTCAGGACCAAAGGCGTCCATGGCAGCATCAGCAACAGCGGCATGTAGAGATAAAAAAACCAGTTCTGCGTTCCCCACGCTCCGCTCAGTCTCAGCGTGTGTTCCGCCCACAGCGAGTTCAGCCCGGCCGGATAATGGAGGTAGAGCGCGGCCGGCCACGCGAGCACCACGAGCAAAAAAATACAGATGCCGGCAGGGTTCATCAAAAATTTCCGCGAAGCGCGATCGCGCAGCGCAAACCACACGCACGGCATCAGCGCCAACGCCGGCCCGACCGGTCCCTTAGGCAGAAACGAAAGACCCGCGGCGGCATAAAAGATCATCGGCAAGGATTGGCGCGACGGTCGCACCGCTGCGCTTTGGATCGTGCCAAACGCGAAGATTCCCAGTGCTGCCGAAACCAATGCGCACAGCATCATATCGGGCTCTGCCCGGCGTCCCTGCGCCTGAACGTACATGCTGGTCAGTTCGATGAGCCCGCTGTACAGGCCGATCCGATCGCCGAACCATCGCGCGCCGATCGCGGCGATCACCCATGCGCTTGCGATCGCTGAGAAAACGCTCGGAAGGCGGGTAACCCATTCAGCCCGGCTATGAAACAGAGCCATCTCGGCGGCGATCGACCAATTGATCAGCGGAGGTTTTTCGACAAACGGCTGGCCGCCAAAACGCGTCATCAGCCATCCGGCGCCGCGCAGCATCTCCCGTGCCGGTTCCGAATAGTTCACCTCGTGATAGGTCATCACCAGTCCGCCCAGGCCGATCAGTAGGAGACTGGCGCCGTACACTACGAGCAAAACGGCGGACGCCAGGGAAAGGCGCCGCGATGCGGTTGCGCTTTCACTCGCATCGATATGGGCCGCGGCATTCGTCCTGATTACGCCGGTTATGGGGACGGGATCCATGAGCGCAGAAACTTTCCGCCAGAGAGCAATCATCGCGCTTTAACAGGCTTGCAGAATCGATCGCAACTTGGAACGCTTACCACATCGGAGCGCGAGCATAAGGGCCGCGCAAATGATGCGCCAGGAGCGCAATTCCTCACTAGCAGGAGCACAAGCTTTGGATCCGAAGGGAAAGGTGGCGTTAATCACCGGCGGCGCGCGAATCGGACAGGTCGTGTCGGCGGCGCTGGCGGCGCGTGGATGCTCCCTGGCGCTGACCTATCGAAAATCGGTGGAAGCAGCGGAGTCCACTGCCCAAGCCGCGCGGGCGGCGGGAGTGGCAGCGGCGGTAATTCGCGCCGACGCTGCCCATGAGGAGCAAATTACAGCTGCTGTTGACGAGACCGCGCGTGCGTTGGGGAGGCTCGACATCCTGGTCAATCTCGCGGGCAGCTATCAGCGCACGCCCAATCCTAGCGCGGCGGACTGGTCAAGCGAGATGGACGCCAACGTGCGTAGCGCCTTTTTCTTCGCGATCCATGCCGCGCCGATGATGAAAAAGAGCGGGGGAGGGCGGATCGTGAACTTCAGCGACTGGCTGCCGGTAAGCGGACGGCCGCATTATAAGGATTACGTTCCCTATTACACTTCCAAGGCGGCGGTTGTGGGACTGACTCAAAGTCTGGCGCTGGATTTGGCGCCTGACATCCTCGTGAACGCAATCGCGCCCGGCCCGATTCTGGCGCCGCCCGATCTATCGCCGGAAGATAACGCGCAGGTGATAGGAGCGACGCCGCTGGCCCGATGGGGCGGCGCGGAAGAAATCGCCAAGACGGTTCTGTTCCTGATCGAGACCGACTTCGTCACCGGCGAATGCATCCGTGTGGATGGCGGCCGCCATTTGTATTAGTTGCATGTCTCCAGCCGATCGAATTGGCTGTGCTCTCAACAGGATTTTAAATGCAGCCGCGAGTCCTTATTTCACGGGTCTTCGATACCGCGTCGGATCTTTGACACCGGCCAGGCGGAAGCCCTCGACGCGTTCGGCGCATTTGGTGCACGTGCCGCAATGGACGGCGCCGCGCGGCTTGAGACACGACACCGAAAGTTGCAACGGCAGACCGCGGCCCAACACGATCACTTGCGGCTTGGACCGGCCGATCAATGGCGTAGAGATCCTGAGCCGTAGACCCACGCCGAGGTCCACGGCTTTGGAAAGCGCATCGAAAAAAACCGGACGCGCGTCCGGAAACGGATTCTCCTCCAGTATCGCCATCGCGACCTCGCCGATCCGGTTGCGCGCGCAGAACACCGCGGCCTTGGAGAGCAGCGTAAGGTTGCGTCCCGGGATGTAGTTGGAGGAAAGCGCCGCCCCGTATCCAGGCACCTTTTTGCCGGACATACTCCAGTGACCCGCCGCAACGTCGTCCATCGGTACCTTGAGCACCGCCACTGGCCGGATGGATTTAATGTTGATCGCCTTGATGAAGCGGCGCAGCACCGCAAGCTCGTCCTTTTCCCAAACCAGCCCGGTGCGAATATAGACGGGAAAGACCTCGCGGCGCTTTTGCGCAATCCGAGCCAGAATCACGGAGCTGTCCAGGCCGCCGCTCGCAAGCACGGCGATACGTCCGGGCACCGCCTCGATACGGTACTCACGCATTACGAAGCTGGAGTTGCGGGAGGAAGGCGGGGCCATGCCTACGCGATTAGCCGGCCGCCGTCGAGCACCAGGGTCGCGCCGGTGGCGAAGTTATTCTCGCACAAGAACAGTACGCCGCTGGCTACGTCTTCAGGCGTCCCCAACCGCTTAGACAGCGTGCTGCGCGCCAGTCCTTCGATTTGTCCGGCGCTGTAATCTTCCGGCGCCAGTACTGGTCCGATCGCCAGACAATTCACCTGAACCTGCGGGGCGAGAGCCCTAGCCAGGGCTTGCGTGAGTCCGATGAGCCCCGACTTGGAAACCGTGTAGGGCAGGTAGTTGTTGTAGGGACGAATTCCCGCGGAGTCGCCGATATTGACGATCGCGCCCGCGCCTTGGCGGCGCATTATTGCGCCGGCGAACTTGGCGGCGAAAAACGGCGCCTTCAGGTTGGTGTCGAGGTTCACGTCCCAATCGCGCTCGGTCAACTCTTCCAACGGCTTGCGATAAAACACCGACGCCGAGTTGATCAAAATATCGATGCTGCCAAAGGCGGCGGCCACGCTGTTGATCATCGCCTCGATCTCGTCAACCCGTTCCAGGTCAGCATGGAACGCGCGCGCCCGGCCTCCGCCCGCCTCTATTGCGGCGACAGTCTGTGCGGCCTGCGCCACGGAATTGCGGTAATGAACGGCGAGGGTTGCGCCGCGCCCCGCAAACCCAAGCGCAATCGTGCGGCCGACGCGGCGGGCCGCGCCGGTTACCAGCGCGACCTTGCCGTTTATTTCCATCAGGAACCCGAATTGACGAGGCCGCAACGCAAGCGTGCGAGCCTGGAGCTTTGCCCCGTTGTCTCAGTCCGCCTGCAGCAAGCGCCGGACCAGGGCGAGGTTGTCCGAATGGCCTGTCTTGGACGCTGCAATGTGTCCGATTATCGGTCTTCCCAGCAGATATAGGTCGCCGAGCAGATCGAGAATCTTGTGCCGCGCAAACTCGTCGGGGAAACGCAGCTTGGTGTTCACGACCTTTTCATCGTCAACCAGGATGACATTGTCCAGACGCCCGCCGTTGGCCAGTCCCATCTCCGACAGCTTGCGCATCTCGGCAAGGAATCCGAAGGTACGCGCGGGCGCGATTTCGCGGACATAATCTTCCGGCCTGGTCAGCTCGAAATGCACGTGCTGGACGCCGATCGGCGGAGGATAGATCAGCGTGTAGTCGACAATCAGATGGTCGGCCGGCTCAGCGCGAATATACTCGCCGCCTTCCTTCTCCTGCCCGATCACGATCGGACGCTTGACGTACAGCGGCTGGACTCGCGCCGCCTGCTGCTGCACCCCGGCGTCCACCAGCAGGCGGCAAAACTCCAGCGCCGAGCCGTCAAGCGCCGGCACTTCACCCTGGGTTTTGACCAGCAGACTGGTGATGCCGAATCCGTGCAGCGCCGACATCAAGTGCTCAACCGTGCGAACCACGTATGCGCCGTTGGCGAGCGTGGTGTTGTAGCCCGTGTCGGTCACGCTTTCCACTCGCGCCGGCGCGGTTACGTCGCCCGAAAGCGGTGTGAACGAGATGCCGGAGCCGGGTGGCGCCGGAAACAGAATCACGCCAGTCTTGAGTCCGGTATGAAGCCCCTGGCCGCCAATGACGATGGATTTTTTGATCGTGCGCTGCGGCACCGTCGCGCGCGCGGCCGCGGCGCCGATATGAGTTTCGCCATTGGCCTTCGCGCCGCCGTTTTCCGGATGGCTGCCGGCGGTGTCGGGCTCCGGCGTCAGCGCCCGCTCTATCGAACCGAGCAAGCCGTCAACGGAAAAGGGCTTTTCGATAAAGTCGGCGGCGCCCAGCTTGGTCGCGGCCACGGCGCTGTTGATGTTGCCGTGACCCGAGATCATGATGACCTCGGTCTGGGGCAAGCTTTCCTTGATACGGCGCAGCAGCTCGATACCGTCGATATCCGGCATCCAGACGTCCAGCAGTACCAAACGGGGCCGTTCCTTCAGGACAATGTCCATCACCGCCGGCGCACGGCCCGTATCCAGTACCCTGAACCCTTCGTCGCTTAGAATTCCCTTGAGCGAGGACCGTATGCGCTCCTCATCATCCACCACCAGTACGGTTTCTCCCACGTGCCAGCCCTCAGTGTGCGGTCCGAAGCCCCGGCCAACCTTCCAGCCGGACCTCAGTTTAACATTCTCGCAAACTGTTGATCTCTTACAGGAAACTCAAGGACGAATCTACTTCCGCGCGGCTCGTTATCCCGAACCCGGACGAACCCATGATGGTCGGACACGATGGTCGAGACGATGGCCAGGCCAAGCCCTGAACCGTGCTCTTTGGTGGAGAAATAAGGCTCGAAAATCCTCGACTTTAGGGCTGGATCGATTCCCGGGCCATTGTCGGAGACTTCCAGCGTTACGACGCCGCTGGCACGGTCCAGACGCGTGCGAGTCTCGATTCGGGGTGGACCCCCGCCGTTGCGCTCCTCACCTTTGATTGCGGCTACAGCATTTTCGAGCAGATTAACCAGCGCTCGCTTAAGCGCTTCCCGATCGATCGCGATAGCGGGCAGCGACGGGTCGAGGTCGGTCACGAACTCGATGCCGGGATTTGCGGTGCGGAAATTTGCCACAGTCTCTTCGGTCAGCCCGTTAAGGTCGCCCGGCACGGGGTTCAAATGCGGCATTCTGGCAAACATCGAAAACTCATCCACCAAGTGCTTCAAGTCTTCGACTTCGCTGATGATGATGCGGGTGCATTCGTCGATCAGTGCGGGGCCGGCGCCGGGCGGCTGGCGGCGGATGCGCTCTGCCGAAAGCTGGATCGGGGTCAGCGGATTTTTGATCTCATGGGCGATACGGCGGGCCACCTCGCGCCACGCCTCCATCCGCTCGATCTTTGCGATTTGGCTGACGTCTTCAAAAAACAGCACAGTGCCCAGTTGATTGCGGCCCTCTTCACTGAGCGGGCTGGCAGTCACCATCAGTTCGGTGCCGCTGCGTTCATCCAATGTTACGGAGCGGATTGCGCCCTCCCGAGGCAGACCGCCATCGAACATGCGACCCAGTTCCGCGGCCAGCGGCCCCGGGAAAGCCACCACATAATGACGTCCGAGTACGTCGGGCGCGCCCAGCGCCAGCAACCGCTCCGCGCATGGGTTGATCGTCGTGATACGGCCCGCGCGGTCGAGCGCGACCACGCCGGCGGATACGTTGCGCAACAGGGTTTCGGTGTATTGCCGGCGCCGCTCCAACTCGGTATTCGAGGTGCGCAAGTCGGCGGTCATCTGGTTGAAGGACGTGACCAGATGCCCGATCTCATCGTCGCGCACGGCGGGAATCTCATGATCCAGGTCGCCGGCCGCGACCGCGTGCGTGCCCTCGGCCAGCAGCTTGATCGGCCCCGTTATGCCGCGCGCCAAAAACAGCCCGAACCAGCTTGCCAGCAACACGACCACCAGCCCGATCATCAGCAGGGCAAGCAGGTAGTTGCGCATGATGGGCTGCTTGAGGGCGCGCAACTGCACGTAATCTTCGAAGCTTTCGGAAACCTTGGCGGCGCGTTTGGCCAGGCTGCGCGGGACGAAGTAGTCAACCACCACCGCGCCCAGCACCTTGTCGGACTCAGGTGAGACGAAAATCGGCGCGGTGCCGCGAATCACGTCGGAGCGGCCGAAAGAATCGGTGCGGCTGGTGGCGTGTCCCGCCAGGGTGCGGATCAGCAGCAGCGAATGGGGCGATACGCCAATACCGGTGGGGATTTGCGGGCTGAGCGCCAGAACAAGCAGCTTGCGGTCCGGCGAGAACACTTCGATTGTGCCCAGTCGGTATTCCTGCTGCTTGTGCTCGACGAACTTTTGCAGGTCGGCGCGCCGCTCCGGGACCATCAGATCGCGTCCCGCGATATTTTCCGCCAGCACACGGGCGAAATGCAGCGCGTCGTTGGCCGAATCGAGGTAATAACTCTTGGCGATATCGAGCGAGTCGTCCAGCACCTTTTTGTATTCGGGATTGAACCAGCTATCGATATCGGCGCGCAAAAAGGACTCCGAGACGTAGAGCAGAAATCCGCTCGGGAGCAGCGCGACGGCGACAAATCCGATCACCAGGCGGGCCTGAAGCTTGGATCCGATAAGCCCGCGGCGGCGCTCGAAGATGACCTTGGCGATGTTGCGGCCGACCAGGAACAGCAGCAGTCCGAGCAGCAGGAAGCTCAGGTCAAACAGCAGGATTACGGCTAGGTTGGAGAGCAGGGAGGTATGCTTGGTCAGCGGCGGCAGGGTAGTCTGTGCGAGCGCGAAGGCGGCCAGCAAAAAGGCCGCCACGGCGACCGCAATCAGCTCACGCCGCCGGCGCTTTTGATCGGAAAGGCGCTGAAGTTGCGAGTCGTCGTCCTGCATCTGATTCCCGGCCGCGGCTTGACACCAGTTTCCTGCGACTGACAGGGCGCTTGCGCAAACAGCAGGCCTACCGCCTGAACATCATCAGGAACAGCGAAATGATAACACTGAGCAGGATACAGGTCGCGAGGGGGAAATAGAATGTCATATTGCCGCGGCGAACGTAGATGTCCCCCGGCAGACGGCCAAACCATCCCAGGCCGCCAAACCCCCACATCGCCAGTCCCGCCAACACCAGAAGCAGGCCGATCACGACCAGCAACTTGCCCATCGGTGCGAGCATCGATCAAACCACGCGCTCAGGCGTGAGCGCCCTTGGCGGCCTCCTTGGCCTCTTTGGCGTCCTTGATGACCTTCTCCGCGATGTGCGCCGGGGCCTCTTCGTAGTGCGAGAATTGCGACTCGAACCCGCCGCGGCCCGAGGTGATTGAGCGCAGATCGGGCGCGTACTTCAGGATCTCAGCCATCGGCACCAGCGCTTTGATCAACTGGCCGTTGCCTTTGCGGTCCACACCGAGCACCTTGCCGCGGCGCGAGTTCAGATCGCCGATTACGTCGCCCATACATTCGTCGGGGCAGGAGACCTCCACAGACATGATTGGCTCGAGCAAAATCGGACGAGCTTTTTCCACCGCCGCCTTCAGCCCCATCGAAGCGGCAATCTGGAATGACATATCCGATGAGTCGACCGGATGGGACGAGCCATCATAAAGTGTTACTTTAAGGTCAACCAGCGGATAGCCGGCCAGGTAACCCTCCGGCAGCGTGTTGCGCACGCCTTTTTCAACCGACGGGATGAACTGGCGCGGCACCGACCCGCCGACTACCGCGTCGACAAACTCGAAGCCGGTGCCGCGTTGCATCGGCTCAATCCGCAACCAGCAATCGCCATATTGGCCGCGCCCGCCGGACTGGCGTTTGTATTTGCCCTGCGACTCGGATTTGCCCTTGATGGTTTCCTTGTAGGGCACCTTGGGAGCCTGAAGCTCAACTTCTACATTATATTTTCGTTTGAGCCGCTCGACCGCCACCTCGATATGGAGCTGGCCGGTGCCGGACAGGATGATGTCGTGAGCCTGGGGGTCGCGATGCATTTCCAGCGAAGGATCTTCTTCAATCATGCGCGCCAGCGCCTGGCTTGCCTTTTCCTCGTCACCCTTGCTCTTGGGGCGAATGGCAAACGAGATGACCGGGTTCGACTTGGGCAGTGGCGCCAGGATGATCGGCGCCTTTTCGTCGCATAGCGTGTCACCGGTGGCGGTGTCCTTGAGCTTGGCTACCGCTACGATTTCGCCGGGCAACGCCGCGTCCAGCGGAGCCTGTTTCTTGCCCTCCAGCCGGAGCAACTGGCCGAAGCGTTCCTTGGATTGACGGGTGGCGTTCAACACGGCGGTATCGCTCGCGGCTTTTCCCGAGACGACGCGGAAGATTGAGAGCTTACCGGCAAACGGATCGACTACGGTCTTGAAAACCAGCGCGGAGAAGGGCACCGCCGGGTCAGGTTTGCGCTCGATCTCTTCGCCCGAGGCGGGGTTGTGGCCCTTGCGGGGCGTGGTCTCCGCAGGTGACGGCAACAGCTCGAGTATCGCATCCAGCAATGGGCCGGCCCCGATATTTCTGCTGCCCGACCCGCACAGCACGGGGGTGACCTTGCGCTCCAGCACGGCTTTGCGCAGCGCGGTGCGCAGTTCGTCGTTTTCCAGCTTGCCCTGGTCCAGGTATTTCTCCAGCAGCGCGTCGTCGGACTCCGCCACTGCTTCGCACAGCTTGGTGCGAGCGTCCTCGGCCGCGGCCAGCAAGTCTCCGCTCAGGTCCTCTTCCCTGGCCTTGCCGCCGGTGTCGGTGTAGCGAACGGCCCTCATGTTGACCAGGTCGATGACGCCGGCCAGCGCGTTATCGGTTCCGATCGGCAGCGTCAGCGGCGCGGGCCTGGCGCCCAGCGCGGTGAGGTCGGCGAGCGCGTTGTCGAACTTGGTGTTCTCACGGTCAAGGCGCGACACAAAGGCCACCGCCGGCAGATTCGCCGCTTGCGCCGCTTCCCATATCTTTTCAGTCTCAACCTTCATGTCCGCGCCCGGACTGACCACCAGTACCAGACCATCGACCGCGTGCAGGGTGTTGAAGGCGTCGGGCAGGAAGGCAGCATACCCGGGGGTGTCGGCGAGAATCACCGTGTTGCGCTTCCATTCCAGATGATGAAACGCGGAACTGATCGATTCGTGCCGGGAGAGTTCCTCGGGCTCGAAATCCATCACGGCCGTGCCGTCGTCCGGACGCCCCAGCCGGGTGACGGCGCCAGCGGTGAACAGCACCGCTTCGGCCAGCTGGGTCTTGCCGGTACCGCCTTGTCCAACCAATGCAACGCTTCTCAAGCGGCTGATGTCCGCCACAGCCATAAGCTTCACCTCAAATTCATTGTAATGAGGTCGATACTACACCCAAAGCCGATGTGCCAGAGCCTGAAGCCGTTAGAGCAGGGGGCCGCAGGGCGCCTAACGCTCGATCCTCTCAAGGGTAACATCGCCGGCCACAACGCGCCGCACATTTCCGCCCCCGGCCAGCAGCAGGGCGCCGTTCTGATCGATCCCTTTGACTGTTCCGGTATACCGGACCAGGCCGTCGAAGACAGTGACCTGCTTGCCCGTCAGAACCGAGTAACGCTCCCATAGGGGCGCTATTGCGCCGAAGCCGGAGTGCTGGGTCTGGCCGATCCACTTGTCCAGGTGCTCGAAAAGCGCGGCGGCGAATTGCACCCGATCGCACGGCTCGCCGGTTTCGACCAGGAGCGAGGTGGCGATGTCACGTAGCTCTTCCGGCATCTGCTGGAGCGTCAGGTTCACGTTGACCCCGATTCCAAGCAAGACGCAGAGCGGTGCGCCGGCCAGCAGTTGAGCCAGGATTCCGCCCGCCTTTTTTCCGCGCAGCCACAGGTCGTTGGGCCATTTCAAACCCGGCAGTCCGGGGGCGATCGCCTGGACCGCCTCGGCCAGTGCGACCCCGGCGACCAATCCCAGAACCGCAACCGCGCCCGGAGCGATTGCCGGCTTTAGAATGATGGTCGTATGCAGGTTGACGCCAGGGGGCGAAAACCAATCGCGTCCCAGCCGCCCGCGGCCCGCCGTCTGCGATTCGGCAATCACGACCGTGCCGTGCGGCGCGCCCTCGAGGGCAAGTTGCTGGGCGATGTCCTGGGTCGATCCGATTTCTTCGTAATGATGAATCCGGCAGCCGATCTTTCCGGGCTTGCCATGTCCAATCGCGCGGTATGGATTTGCAGCCATCGACCAACCTGCCCGCGACAATGGGCTCAATACGCTTCGATCCGCATGCTGAGATCGGCGGCGCGCGCGGAATGAGTCAGCTCACCGACCGAGATCAGGTCCACTCCGGTCCGCGCGATTTCGCCCACTGTCGCCAGCGTGATGTTGCCCGAAACCTCGATTTGCACCCGGCCGGCGGCTATCTGGCACGCGCGGCGGATGTCCTCCAACGTCATGTTGTCGAGCAGGACCACGTCGGCGCGCGCCGCAATCGCCGCTTCGAGCTGAGCCAGGTTTTCACATTCGATCTCGATTCGCAGTGTATGTGGCACCGCCTCGCGCGCCAGCATTATCGCGGCGCTCAGCGAGCCTGCCGCGGCGATATGGTTGTCCTTGATCAGCACGCCGCTATCCAGGCCGAAGCGATGGTTGAATCCGCCCCCCATCCGCACGGCGTATTTCTCCACTGCGCGCAGTCCCGGATGGGTTTTGCGTGTATCGACGATCCGCGCCCGCGTACCGGCCACGGCGCGCACGAACTGGGCGGTCTTGGTCGCGATCCCCGACATGAGTTGCATGAAGTTGAGCGCCGTCCGCTCGCCGATCAGAAGTCCCGTCAGCAGACCTTCGATCTCAGCCGCGATGTCGCCGCGATGCAGAATCGCACCGTCTGCGGCCAAGCTGGCGACCCGCGCCTGCGCGCCGCATCGCTCCATGATCGGAGCGATGAGCGGCCCGCCGCACAAGACCATCTCATCTTCCTTTACGGCAATGCGCGCCCGTCCGCGTGCGTCAGGCCGAACCGTCGCCGCGGTGGTAACATCGCCCAGCCCGACGTCTTCGGCCAATGCGCGTTCGATCAATCCGCCAAGGGCTAACTGATCAGCCAGGTTCACAATTCTTGTTTTTCGGTTGCGAGCGGATTTTCCACCGCTCACAGCCGCTTCTCCCGTTTGTCATCCGGAGCCCTAGGCGACCGCTACGCCTAATTGGCCAAGTTGCTTCTCAAGCAGGCCAACCTGGCTGGTCAAGTCTGCCGTGCGCTCCTCCATCTCGGCACGAGTGTCCGGCGACGCCTTCTGAACAAATTCCGCATTATTAAGTCGGGCCTGGTGTTTATCCAGATGTCCCTGCAACTCGATCAGCTTTTTGCGCAGCGAAGTGCGCGTCTTCTCTATGTCGAAGGCCGCAGGCGGCTCGATCAGGACTTCACCCCAGGTGATCGTGGACGGAACCTTTCCCTGGCGCGACGCGCCGTCCTCGCCGATTACCACGGTGATATCCGCTTTGGCCATCACCGATGCGTATGACTTCCAGGCCTCGAACTCGCGCGTGAACTGGACCACCTGATCTTTAGCCACCACCGGCTTGACAAACGCCGGCACACGCTGGCCCGGGTGCACACCGACCAGCGCGCGCAGGCTGTTGATTGCGTCGGTTGCCTCGATGCAGTGGGCCATCGCCAGGCGTTCTGCTTCGGTCAGCGAATCGTCATCTTCGGCCTTGGGAAAACGCGCAATCGCCAGATGTTCACTCAGTCCCTGCTCGTCGATGTAAGGGCGCAGCGCCTGCCACAGCTCCTCGGAAATGAAGGGCATGAACGGATGAAGCAGGCGCAGCAGTTGATCGAAGCAATGCACCAGCACAAAGCGCGCGGCGTGTTGATCCTCGCCGCCGCGGCGCAGCGGTTCCTTGGACAGCTCGATGTACCAGTCACAGAACTCGTGCCAGATGAAATGGTACAAGCGGGCGGCCGCGGTGTTGAATTCGTAGGCGTCGATAGCGCTGCTGACGCCGCTTACCGCATCGCGCAGCCGGCTCAGAATCCAGCGCTCGGCAAGTCCGAGATTTTGCACCGGCGGCGCTGCAATTGGCTGCGGCGCTTCCGCCAGGTTCATCATCACAAAGCGCGCCGCGTTCCAGATCTTATTGGCGAACGCGCGGGCGGCGGCCAGCCGATCATTGCTCAGGATCAGATCGCGTCCCTGCACGGCAAGCTGGGCCAAAGTAAAGCGGACCGCGTCGGTCCCGTAGGTCTCCATGATCTCCAGGGGATCGACCACGTTGCCGCGCGACTTGGTCATCTTTTTGCCGAACTGATCGCGCACCAGCGGCGTGATATACACGTCGCGGAAGGGCACCCGCCCGGTGAACTCCAGCCCGAGCATCATCATCCGCGCCACCCAAAAGAAAATAATGTCGAAGCCGGTCACCAGCAGCGAGGTCGGATAATAAGTGCGCAGGTCGGGCGTGTCGTCGGGCCATCCCAACGTTGAGAACGGCCACAGCGCCGAACTGAACCACGTGTCGAGCACGTCCTCTTCCTGGACCAGTTGGGTCGATTCGCAGCGGTTGCAGGCGGCTGGCTTGCGCGCCACCACCATCGTGTTGCCGCATTCGCCGCAATGATACGCGGGGATGCGATGGCCCCACCACAATTGGCGCGAAATGCACCAGTCGTGGACGTTCTCCATCCAGTTGAAGTACGTGTTTTCCCAGAATCGCGGATGAAATGTCGTGCGTCCATCGCGGACCGCCGCCATCGCCTTGTCCGCCAACGGTTTGATACGCACGAACCACTGCGTGGACAGCATCGGCTCGAGCACGGTGTCGCATCGCGAACAGACGGCCAGGGCGTGTCGATGAGGCTCGGTCTTTTCCAGCAGGCCCTGTGCTTCAAGGTCCCGCAGCACCGCCTTGCGGCAATCGTCGCGGTCCATCCCGGCGTAATCGCCGGCCGCCACAGTCATCCGCGCGCGCCCGTCCATCGTGGCGATCTGTTCCAGTCCGTGCGCCTTGCCAATCGCGAAGTCGTTGAAGTCGTGCGCCGGCGTGATTTTGACCGCACCCGTGCCGAATGTGCTATCGACCGACTCGTCGGTGATGATCGGGATCAGCCGCCCAATCAGGGGAAGGCGCAAGGTCTTGCCATGCACGTCCTTATAGCGCGGGTCATTGGGATTCACGGCGACCGCGGTGTCACCCAGCATCGTCTCGGGCCGGGTGGTGGCGACGGTGATGCTGCCCGAGCCATCCTCCAGGGGATAACGAATGTAGTACAGCCGCCCGTCAATTTCCTTGTGGGAGACTTCGAGGTCCGACAGCGCAGTCTCGCAGCGCGGGCACCAGTTGATCAGCGTTCGTTCGCGGTAAATCAGCCCCTGTTCGTGGAGGCGGACGAAGACTTCGATCACCGCGCGCGACAAGCCCTGGTCCAGCGTGAAGCGCTCGCGCGTCCAGTCGCAAGAGGCACCCAGGCGGCGCAGCTGATTCAGAATTCGTCCACCGTAATTTTCCCGCCATTGCCATACGCGCCGCTCAAATGCCTCGCGGCCCAGCTGATGCCGGTTGGTGCCCTCGCGGGCGATTTCGCGCTCCACCACGTTCTGCGTTGCGATACCGGCATGGTCGGTGCCCGGCACCCACAGCGTGTTGAAGCCTTGCATCCGGCGCGCGCGCACGATGACGTCCTGCAAGGTTACATTTAGCGCGTGGCCCAGGTGCAATTGGCCAGTGACGTTGGGCGGCGGAATCACGATCGAGAAGACCGGGCCGGGCAGGGCCGGATCGGCCGTAAAATACCCCTTTTCCACCCAGCGCTCGTACCAGCGCTCGGCGATCTTCGGATCAAATGTCTTGCTCAGTTCCAACTGGAATCAGCCCGTAAGTTGAAGATTCGCGGCCCTATTTTCTGCCGCTGATGGCGCAATCATATTGAGATGCGCGCGCGGGATTCAACCGGCCCCGCAGCGGGCGTTCGGCCCACCGGCAAGGAATATAAAACCCGGGCCGGGATATGCATCCGCGGCGGTCACAGGTCTAAACTCCGCTCGAGACGGACCTACAAAGGCTGATTTGACATCGCTTAGCCTGACGAACCCTAATTAGCGTTTGCTTGACATGGCTAGACCGGTCATGAAACGTTCTATTTGGCTACAAAATGTTATAGCGCCGGCGGGCGAACGCACATCGATCCGAGCGACGTTTAAGTGAATTCCTCACGCGTCACACACGGGTCCCGCACGGCTCCAGCACTACGCAGCTCCGTGTCTGGTTGCGCGGGGCTCATTTTCCAAGGTGGGGCAGGAGTGAAAATGAAACAGCCATCGATCAGGCGGTACGGCGCTCAGATAATTGCCGCCCAATCAGCCGCCCGGCACATCTCGGCGGCCGCGGCGGTGATTCTACTGGCATGCCTCAGCAGCGGCTGCAACCAGGTTTTGGGCCTCGACCCAACCCATGAGATTTCGCCCAATGCCTATGTCTGTACCTGTCAGTGCAGCAACATTGGCGCGCCTTTTGTCGGCGTGAGTGAGGCGGTCTGTCTGCCCGATAATCTTAACCCCAACAAGAATACGATTACTCTCACGCAAGTTGATCTCGACCACGATTGCGAGGGACGCGTCAACGAAAACGTTGCCGGGATAGTCCAACAGTGCGTTTCAAAGATTCTGAACTGTGGCTGCATCGCGGCTCCTATTGCCACTATGCTTACTGCCGCGGAGTGTGATGTGGGCTGTACGCCAGAAGATCTCGACCCAAGTTGCAGCAATTTCGATACCCACGTGAATCCGGCGGTCAAAACCGCCACCAACATTCCCGGTCAGCCGCCAGTCTGCCTGATAGCGTCCTCCGATCCACCCAATCCGGTTCCGGACCCGCTGGTTGCCGGCCTGTTTGGGCATAACAGCAAATGTGACGTTTCAGGCGACGTAACCGTCATGCGCGGCGGCGACACCGAGACTCAGCCCGCCTCCGGCGTAGTGAACCTTACCGGAAGTCCATGCCCCGGCGGGAGCTGCAAAGTCGGGATGTCCTATCGGATCGACCACGTCAACAACTTCAGCTTCGACTCATTTGCCGGCTTCGAGAGCGTCGAGTTCCAGCACCTCTTTGCCTCCGGCAACAGCATCCCCGAGGGAGCCACGCTGGATTCGGCCGGCAATGGGACCTTCGCGGTCAGCTCGACGCAGAATTACGGAACGGGCAGGCGCAGCAACCAGATCGCGGGCATCGAGGTTAGCAGTGACGAGTCTGCCTTTACCGGGACCAACAGCCAGCCGCTCGACATGGGTGTCGATTGGATCAATCACAAATGTCACCTGAGCGGTGCGCTGTTTGGCCAGCTCGAAGATGCAGACACGCTGGTGACCGCGGATGTGTCGGGAGACATCGAGAATGAGCCGCCGGCAGCGAATGCCGGCCCCGCTCAGACGGTTGAATGCACGTCGGCTGCGGGCGCCGGAATCAGCCTCGACGGCAGCGCGAGTTCAGACCCGGAAAATAACATCGCACTGTACGTGTGGCGCCAGGGATCGCGCAGTGGCGAAGAGATAGGCAACAATCCGGTGCTTCATGTAAGTCAGGGGATCGGTGGGAACCAAACCTACTTCCTGAGGGTGGTGGATACGTTCGGACAGTCCTCCGAGGACTCGACTTCAGTCAAGGTGGTGGATTCAACGCCGCCTGCGATTAGCAACGTTACGGCTTCGCCCAACGTGCTGTGGCCGCCCAACCAAAAGCTGGTAGGGGTGACTCTCTCCGTTTCGGACTCCGATCAATGCGACCCCAATCCGGTGTGCAAGATCGCACAGATCACCAGCAATGAGCCGATCGCGCCTTCGGACGCACAGATCACCGGCACGCTCACCGCCCAGCTGTCGGCGGCACGCCTTGGGTCAGGTAGCGGACGCATCTACACGCTCGCGGTGCAGTGCACCGATGCCGCCGGTGACGTTTCCACGGCGAATACGACCGTTCTGGTGCCCCACGACAAAGCAGGCTAATCGTTGCGGACCGAATCGAGCCCGATGATACGTAGTAGGCGGGCACGCTTGATGAGATCACATCGTGGTGCGAGAGGGGGGACTTGAACCCCCACGAGGTTGCCCTCACAAGGTCCTGAGCCTTGCGCGTCTGCCATTCCGCCACTCTCGCGCGCAGATTGGGAGGTCAGCGGATGGATTCTACACAGCAGCGGCCACCCGAAGCCAGATGGTCTGCAACACCGTCGGCTATTTCAAGAAGTGGCCGAAGCGGTGGCTCAAAGCGGCGCGTGGCCTGGAAGCACAGAAAAAGAACCGGCACGCAGATGCTGCGGGAAATTCAAAGGCCCGCCGAGGGTGGCGGGGCTTGAAAAATCACCGGCAGCCGTTTCGTGGCGCCGGCCGCCGATTCTTTTACGGCGAATTCACCGCCCGCGACTCGCATGCGCATTCCGCGCATGGTAGTTCTATGCCGCACTCCATTCAGGCAACGGGACGGATTTAGCAATGACCGACGGACCATTGGCAGGTTTTCGCATCCTGGACTTGAGCTCGGTAATCTCCGGGCCGTTTTGCACGATGCTGCTCGGCGACCTGGGCGCCGACGTAATCAAAATCGAAGCGCCCGAGGGCGATACGCTGCGCACCTTCAGCCGGCCGCAGAAGAACGGGATGTCGGTCGGTTTCCTGTCGTTTAACCGCAACAAACGCAGCATCGTAATCGACCTGCAAAAGGACGGCGGCCGCGACCTGGTGCGCCGTCTGGCCGCGAAGGCCGACGCTTTGATCGAGAACAACCGTCCCGGTGTCGCCGACCGCCTCGGCGTCGGTTACGCGGATATCCGCCGCGTCAATCCCAAGATTGTTTACTGTTCCATCTCCGGCTTCGGACCCGACGGCCCCAATGCCAACGCCCCCGCCTACGATCCGCTGATCCAGGGCTACTCGGGTCTGAGCAATCTGCAAGGGGCGCGCATCGGCCGCCCGATGGGCGTGCAGATGGCGATGGCGGACAAGATAACGGGCATTACCGCCGCGTTGTGCATGGTCAGCGCGCTGCACGCCGCGCGCAACCGCGGCGTCGGACAATACGTCAGGGTGCCGATGCTTGAGGCGCTCATCGCTTTTAACTTCAACGACACCGGCTTTCCCCACGTTCTGCAACCGCCCGAGGAATTCAAAAACCAGATGCCCAAGAGCGTCACGGTGGAGCCATTCAAAACGCGCGACGGTCACATCTCGGTGGGCCCCTTTACCGACGAGCAGTACCGTGGAATCGCCGTCGCGCTGAAACATCCGGAATGGTGGGACGAGAGCGTGCCGCGGATGGAGCGGGTGCGAAACATCCTGCGCAACAGCGCCCAGGCCTACCAGGAAAAGGACAGCGCCGAACTGCTCGCCGCACTCCGCGCCCAAGACGTGCCCTGCGCGCCGGTGCACACTTACGAAACGCTTTTCGAAGATCCCGACGCGATCGCCAACCAGATCTTCTTCATGTACGACTACCCCGACGTGGGCAAGGTGCGGACCAACCGGTGCTCGGCGCGGTTTTCGGAAACGCCGATGCAGATGCAGCGGATTCCGCCGCGCCTGGGCGAGCATACCGACGAGGTGCTGCGTGAATGCGGCCTGGAGCGCAAGGACATCGAAGAACTGCGCGCCGCGGCCGTGATTAAGTAGCAGGGCAGCCCTTGGAATAGACCTCGGCTGCGCAACCGACATCTTCACGAGCACCAACGGCAGGGATTTCTGAACGCGGCCGGGCAATGTGACTGCGTCAGTGCGCCGGCGGCGTGTTCGCCAGCAGCACCGCCAGAACCAACACTCCGGCCATCAGGCAGCACTCTATTCGAACCGACCGCATCAGGTGACTGCGCGCGGACGCGGCGCTGAACTGGGGCATGAGCCAGTAACGGTTGTAACCTCCCAGCGCAGCTATAACCGCGAAAACGGTGACCTTGGCGACGAGCGTTCGTCCGTAGGCCGAATACAGCAAGTGGTCGAGGCTTAATCCCAGGCAGCAGTAGGCGATGTAAACGCCGCTGGCCACCAGCAGCGCAACACACCATCCGGCCAGCCGCGACACGCGCTGCACGACCAGCGCCGCGGCCGGGCGCTCGAGCTCTCCGCGCCTGGCCACGAAGAGCAGGCCGAGCAGCGCACCGCCCCAAAGCGCGGCGCCGCCTTCATGAACGACGTAAAGGACGATCGCGGGTGTTCCAAAATCAACCGCATGGCTCGCGAACGCGCGCAGCATCAGCAGCGCGGCACCGATGAGCGCGATCAGCCATGCGCGCGAGCGGGAGCGCCTCGGTATCCATGTTGCTGCGGCCATCGCCAGGAGCAGCGGCGCGCTGGCAACCCACACTTTGCCGAAATGCGTTTGCCGCAAAACTTCAGCCGCCAGCGGCAACGCGTCAACCAGCGTAGTTCCGGCCATCGAGGCCACGCCGGTCAGGACTTGTAGCGGCGCCATCATCAACGCAACCATCGCCAGCACACGCATCGCGGTCCAGATCTGGGCCGCCGCGGATTCCAACTCCGACTGCGGCGGCAGGATCATCAGCGCGAACGCGGCGAGGCCAAAGACGAGCAGCAGAGCGGTCAGAAACGGCATTTCGCACCAGGCTCTGATGCCGAACGGGTCTGCCATCCCGCCCGCGTGCGACATTGTTCCCATCATCAGCCGCCGCTCCGCGCGATCGAGAAAGTGTAGGAGCCCTGCGTACGATGGGTATCGGCGCCGACCACCGCCCATTTAACCGTGTAGTCTCCGGGCTTCAGCGGCGAGACCTTGATTGAAAGCGTGGCGCCATCGGAGCCGTAAATCGGCTGGCCCAAGGCCTGATTCCCGCCATTGGCGTCGAGCACCTGCAGGCTGGCGAACAGTTTTTCGATCGGCGCGTCGTATTTGATAGTTATCTCGGCCGGAGACGCCATCAGGTTTGTCCGGCCGCGGGGCTTTCGTTCTCGGGAAACGAATGCGCGCATGCCACAGACGCAAGGCTGACCGATAAGGACAACATCAGAGCGCCCATCAACAGCAGCTTGGCGGTATTCATCCAGGGAATCCTCGATTGACAGTCCAGTTGCCTGGTCTGGGTATGACCGAATCATAAAAAATGTCCAACAGGCCCGGCACCGCGGCCGATTATCGGGACCGGTTGCGCTGTTCAGGGCGAATTGAGTCGCGACCGGCACTTCGAAATGATAGCTCACGTAAGCGGTTCCAGGCGTTGCGAGAAGGC
>Ga0126381_100000601_pt1 | contig 39634 bp, 24 predicted proteins | sample PanSoiMetPlot_28_FD_96465 | JGI IMG/M metagenome (GOLD analysis project Ga0126381, IMG submission 96465) | Tropical forest soil microbial communities from Panama - MetaG Plot_28 | ecosystem: Environmental > Terrestrial > Soil > Tropical forest > Bulk soil | place: Panama | collected 2016-02-17 | reverse complement strand
GTTTCCAAGGGAGCGCTGGGCTACCATCTCACGCCCCTGCGGGGCTGAGCCCGGTTGGAACCTAACCTTCGCGGCTAATTGGACTACGCGGCCGCCGCCGGTGCCGATGCTGCCGGTGTTGGGGTTGGAGAATTGCGGCGCGTTGGTCACGTTGAGACCTCCCGGCGCAACTGCAGGTTCGTGTTGCGGCGCTCGCTGAGCAGAATGGTGCGCGAAAGCTCTGAGTTCAGCCCGAACCGGGTGGATCCGCTTCAGATGGCGCGTTGCCAGGCTTTTTCTAGAAGAACACCTTCACGCCGTAGCTGACCACGCGGCCGCCGCCGGTGCCGTTGACGCCCGTGCCGGAACTGAGGGTGCCGGTCACGATGCCGAAGCTCGCCGAACCGATGCTGCTGGTATTCGGATTGGAGAACTGCGGATTGTTCAGAACGTTCAGCGAGTCGAGGCGCAACTGTAACCGGATGTTGCGGTCGCCGTGCCCTCTGAATTCGATCCAGCGCGAAAGCCCGGCATTCAGAGAAACCAGCGAAGGTCCGCTGACGATGTTGCGTCCGGTGTCGCCTTGAACCTGGTTGGTGAGGGTGGCGGTGTTGGCCTTAGCGAAGCTGGCCGTACTGAACCACGGATTCCCGGCGTTGATGCCGTGCAGGATCTGGATCGGCGCGACTAGGTTATCAGTCGCGGTTCCGTCGCGGCCGGTATTGAGGCTGTTGCTGCCGGTAAACGTCATCGGCCGGCCGGATCGGCCCGTGAAGATGCCGGAAACCTGCCACCCTCCGACAACCTTGCCAAGCAGGGTGTGGGACAGGAACCGCTCGCGCTGGCCGATCGGCAGTTTGTAAATGTAGCTCTGGACGTAGGTGAACTCGCGGTCGTAGTCCGCCCGCGCGTAATTGCGCTGGAGGCCCTGGGCGGCGTAGAAGTCGAGTCCCCCGTCGTCGCCGCTTTGGAAGTTCAGGATTTTACTCCAGGTGACCGCCGTAGTCATCGTTAGGCCTTTGGAGAGACGGCGGTCAAACTTGACCTGCAGCGAATTGTAGGACGTTGAGAATCCTTGAAAAAACTGAGTGATGGAGTTGGTGATCCCATATTTCACGTAGTACGGCTCCATCGGAAGGCCGCCGTTGCTTGATGCCCCGAGTGCCTGGCCGGCATTGAGATCGACCTCCGACCCAATATCCACGCCGTGAGAGCCGACGTATGCAACGTCAAGGAAAAGGTTCCACGGTAGTTGTCTCTGCACTGCGACATTCCACTGCAGGATGGAGGGGTTCTTGTAATTGAGCGGGAAGAAATATTGCGCGGTTGTCGGGTCGGGGTTCGGCAGGTGTCCGCTGGCCGGTATGGCCGGTAACAGAGGAGTCGGGAAGCCCTGCTCGAAGCTTCCAATCGCGCCATTTGGCAGGACCACCGGACCATTGGTGTCCGTCGACCCGCTTGGCTGATTGTACGAATTGTTCCCGCGAATCGGGTAGTTGTACATCCAGGAGTTGTCGGGGAACGAAACGTAGCTTCGACCGAATCCCGCGCGGATGACGGTCTTGGCGGTCAGCCGATACGCGAGTCCCGTCCGCGGCGAGAAATAGCGCAAGCGCGTATTGTATCCCTCATCCATCGGAACGTTTCCGACTCCCGCGATGTCCAGATTGTTCGTGGCGGGATTGTAATCGGAGAATCCACCGGCAAAATGCGGCGTCGCCGCCTTGTAGATCTCCCAACGCAAGCCCAGATCGACGGTCAAACGGCTTGACACCTGCCACGTGTCGCCAATGTATGAAAAAATCTGCCACTGTCGGAACGCCGGGAAATAGGTGCTGAAATCGCGTGATTCCTGGTACGGCACATCCAGCAGGAAGCTGGCCATATCGTTGGCGATGCTGGTGCTCGTGTTGGAAACCGTGCCCGTGGAGCTTACGTTCTGCTTGGCGGTTTGACCCGTGCCGAAATACATGATCCCTCGCGGGCTATAGGTCTGGTCCTGGAGCAGGTCGTCGCGCACGCGCCTCATGTCGACGCCCCACTTGATCGAGTGGTTGCGGAAGGTCTTGGTCCAGGTATTGACGAAATCGAGATTCATCTCCGCGCGGTCCCAGGGCAGGCTGGCCGAGTAACCAAAGAGCGGGCTGGAATATCCGCCGATGTTGATGCCCACAAATCCGCTGAAAAACGGTCCCCCCACATTAACGCCGGGAATGCCCAGCGCCGTCGTATCGTTCTTGCCGTAGTCGGTCTGCTGCGCCTCATTGTGGTAGTGCGAGACGCCGACTCGGACCTCGGTCAGCAGCGTGGGTGTGATGACGCGGTTGTAGCCGATTCCCCCGGAATAAGTCTTCTGCGTTCCGGTTCCCTCGAAGTTGCCCTGCGCTGGACCGCCGGCGTCGCCGAATTCCGGCGCCTGGAAGGTCACGGGGCGGCCGAAGCTGAAGCGGTAACGCAGCCGGTCTCTGTCGGTCAACGAATAGTCCACATCGGAATCGATTTGGTTGTTGGTCTTCACGGACGGCAGCAGAGCGAAGTAGTCGTTGGTCTGGGTCAGCGGATTGAACGACTCGTTCGTGGCCGGCAGATAGGTCGAAAGAATCTTGGCGGCAATCGGATTGATCCGGCTCGTCGGGATGATGTTCTCGGCGAACGGCGTCCGGTTTTGTCCCGAGAACTGGTCGCCGGTCAACGGATCATAGATTTGGTGGGTGGGATCCTCGGTGAAGTTTCCCTGGCGGAAGAGCGCGTCCGGAATGTTGGTCTGGTTGGTGTTGGCTTCGTGGTCCTGGGTATTCACAAAGTTCACGAAGAAGAAGAGCTTGTTGCGCTTGATTGGCCCGCCGATGTTACCGCCGGTCTGATTGTAGGCCAGATGGCCGACTGACGGGTTGAAGAATGATCGGGCGTCCAGCGCGCTGTTCTGCCCGAACCAATAAGCTTCGCCGTGGAACAGGTTAGTGCCCGATTTGAGCATCACGGTCGTGATAGCGCCCGTGCCGCGGCCCAGCTCGATATCGTGGTTGCTGGTCGATACGCTGACCGTCGAAATCGCTTCCGACGGGGAGATCAGCACCTGCAAAAGGCCGGTGCGTTCGTTGTTGTCCACGCCTTCGATCTGGTAGCTGTTTCCCTGGCGCGGCATACCGTTGGTATTGGTCTGTAGTGAGCTCGCAGCATTAAAGAATTGGGAGTGTTGGAACGTCTCCTCCTGCGTCCCGGGGACCAAGTCCAGCAGGTTCTGGAAACTACGGTTGACACCCAGAGGCAGTTCCTCCACCAGTTGCGAGTCCATGGTGCGACCGGTATCGGCGCGCTCGGTTTGCAGCGTGGCCGCCATTGCCTGGACTTCGACGGTTTGCGTCACATCGCCCGGTTGCACCTTCAAATCGACGCGCGGCGTGTTGTTCGCCTCCAGCACCGTCCCGGCCTCGACTTCTTTCTTGAAACCAGGCATTTCGGCGGTGACGTCGTACTTGCCTGGAGGCAAATCCGGGAACGAGTACTCGCCGCTTGCGTTGGTGACGGTTGTACGGCTGATCTTGGTGTTGACTTCGGTTAGGGTGATTTTGGCGCCGGCCACAACCGCGCCCGACGAGTCGGTAACGTTACCAACGATGGTGCCATTCACCGCCTGGGCGAACACGGCGGCAGTGGAAATAAGCAAGAGCGCGAGCAGGGTATAGGCTCGGCGTAGATTCGGCATGGAACTTCCCTCCAACTCCGTGCCGGACATCACAGGCCGGCTCTGAACCCGTTCCGGCATTATAAGCATGGAAATTGGGGGGTGGCAAGGCGAATTTAGAGCGAAATCTGAAAATCTAACTTTGATTGCATCCCTCGCGGACCTTGCGGCGACTGAGTAGCACTGTTATCGCGAGCTAGGGTTTACGTGACCTTCCTCACCCTCGCTCGCCGGGACGGAACGCTAAATTCAGCCTGAACTATCGCTTCCCTATTTTTAACGGCCGTGCTTGGGAAACACGCGGCCCCATCCGTTTAGGAGCGTCACGGCGCTGTTGTCTATGGGCTTATGGGGAATGGGTGTGAGCGGGTAGTCGCTGCCCAATCGCCTTCCCATTCCCAACGAGAGCGGGCTGCTGGAGTGACGCTCGACCATGCGGTGATCTTTTACAATCAGCGCTTCAGTATCGGGTTTACGGCACACCAGAAGGAGGACTTGGTCGCGTTTTTGAAGACGTGGAGCGTCCCGCTCATATCGTGACTCTCCACTCGCTCACGCGCGAGCAGTAAGCGGCGGCTCCGATCGCATATCCGGAATGCCGAACGTCTCCCCGGGCGTCGGCACGGTGAGCACTTCGCGTAGACCCGTGGGGAGGCGATCGTCTTTTGTCGCCTGCCCGCACGCACGCTCGAAGATCACTGGACGAGGTGCGCTGCGGCGGCGGCACCCTTGGGGTCGTCGGTTACGAATTCGCGGCCTCGGGTCTGCGCCGCGAGATCTTCCAGCCAGCGCGACGAGGGGCGAGCGTAGTTGCGCGGCGGCGCGAGGGTGATCGCCCAGACAGGAACTTGGGCCGGGACCACCGCCGCGAGGAGTTGCGTTGGGCTGATGGAGCTGGTGTTGTCGTTGCCGTCGGAGATCACGACCAATACGCGGTTGGGATAACGCGCGCTGTTCCATTGGACCGCACGCAGGATGGCGTCGCGCAGGGACGTGCCGCCGCGCGGTGTGTCGCGGTGCAGTTCCTGGAGAATCCTGGCGGTGTCGTTGGCGAATGGGCCGGCGACATCGACTGCGTCGCTGAATGTGACCAGAAGGAACTCGTCGGCCGTGTTGGCGGAATGGATCAGCCCGGTGACGGCGGCGTCGACCAGGGCGTCCTTGCTGCGCATGCTGCCGCTGCGGTCCACCACTAGGACGACGGAGAGCGGCGGACCTGCGGCTTGAGGCTTGGGGGGAGCGGGTGGCGCCGGCGGCGCGGCACGGTGTGCGGGAGCCTGGGCGGGCGCGGCCGGCGGTATGGCGGGGAGTGCTGGTGGCGGCGCCGGTGCGACGCTCGGGGGCTTCGGCGGCGCGGGCGGCGTGGAAAACGCAATCGCGCGCGGCGTGCGGACGGCCAAGCATGCGAACGCGGCGATGACGGCCGCGGCGGTCAGCAGGCGGAGCTTGCGGGTCTGGCGCGCGGTTTGACGGTTGGCATCTAGCAGTGTATCGACGCGCCGCGCGAATTGCGAGCGGACGGCGGCCATGCCGGCCGCTGCCCAAGTGGCCTGGGCACCGCTGCAAAGCTCCATGACGCGAATCAGGCAGGCGGCGTAGCGGCGCGGAGAGCCCATGGCGTCGACGACGAAATCGTCGCAGGCCATCTCGCGTTCGAGTGCTTTCTGACGGAGGATCCACCAGACAACCGGGTGGAGCGGGAACGTGGCCCGGACGAGGCGTTCGGCGAGCAGCGCGTAGTCGTCGCGGCGGGCGAGGTGAGCGGCCTCGTGCAGCGCGACCGCGATCAGCTCATCTTCGGATAGTTCGGTGAGAAGGCGCTCCGGGATGAGAATGGCAGGCCGGTGGAGTCCTGCGAGGACCGGCGCCGTGACGGTCGCCGATGAAAGGACGGCGGCTCGTCGAGGCGAGCGGTGGTCGACGAGCGATGCCTCAACGCGACGCGCGAGTTCAGCGGGCGCTGGAACGGCTCCGGATTTCCGGTGCGAGAGCAGACAGAGGCTCGCAAGCAGCCGGAGAAGAAACACGGCGGAGAGGATTGCCGATGCGCTCGTAAGCAAGCGGGGCGGGACATCGGCTGTGATGACGAGGGGAAGAGGCCAGCGAACCGCGCGCGAGGCATGGCGGTTCAGCGGCCGAGCCGCGATTGCGGGTGAGTTGACCGTGGATGCGGCGAGTGGCCGGTGAAGTGGCTCGGCAAAATGAGCGACCGTGTTCACGGGCCGCATGGGCAGATAGGCTAGGGGCAAGAGTACTGTCGCGACAAGAACGGTCGACCAGATTGCGCATCGGGCACCGGCGCCCAGAACAGAGCGAGGCACCAGGAGAAGACTGAGCGTTGCGGCGGCCGCCAAAAGCGCCGCGACGATTGCGCCGTTCACCAGCGCGGACAGCAGTGCGTTTGTCATTTGTCCTCCTCGATGCGCTTGCGCAAGCGCGCCAGCTCTTTCGAGCTGATCTTTCGGTTTTCCAGGAGATTGAGCAATAGAAGGTCGGTCGAGCCGTCAAAAAAGCGGCGGACGAGGTGGCGGACGGCGTTGTCGCGCGCCGCGCAGCGCTCGACGGCCGGCCGGTAGACGAAGGCGCGGCCCTGTTTCTCGTGGACGAGGTAGCCTTTGTTTTCCAAAATGCGGAGGGTGGTAAGGACTGTGGAGTAGGCCAGGGGTGGATTGCCGGCAACGCCGGCGAGCACGTCTGCAACTGTGGCGACGCCCTTGTTCCAGACCACTTCCATGAGACGAAGTTCGGCGTCTGTAAGGTTGGGCGATTTGGCACGCGGCATCCGCTCCCTCCTATTAATGATTTAATAGTATGGTACGCGAGAAATGGGGCGGCTGTCAATTAAGAATTTAATAGTTAGAGACAGGACAGGTGAATCGCCTGTCCCATCTCGAAATTACTGCGGCATTGCGACGGGCTTCGGCGCCTGCACTGCCGGAACGTTCTGGTCGTGAATCAGCTTGTTGAAAGCTGAAAGGTCCGTGGTCATCAGGCCCTTGAGCTCGCGCAGCTTGCCGTTGGCTTCGGTAGCCAGTTGCTCGTAGAGCGTGTAGCTCTGCGAGGTGGGTTGGTTGTCGGAGCTCTCCACCACACCCATCACATAAGCCAGGCGATTGTTCAGCTTGATGGGGAAGTTCAGCGGATCCTCGCTGGCGCGGTTCTTGGTCTGGTAGAGATCTTCCTCCACGGCAGTCAGCTTCTTGATGAGATTGGATGCGGCATCGGCAACCGCCTTTTCCGGGCGCTTGGTGTAGGGCTCAAGCTGCGCGCGCAAGGTGCGGATGTCGATGACTCCCTGGTTCGTCTCGGAGAGTTTGTCGCGGAGCTGCATCGCCAAAGAGAGTTGCTTGGCGTAGTCCTCGGGTGTGGTGGTGAGGCGAGGGTCTTTTTTGATGGCGAACGTCTGGGATTGCGTCTGGCCGTCGGCGGTGAGGCGCACGGTGAATGTTCCAGGCGACACGCGCGGACCGGTGACGCTGCCGGCCCACATGATGAGGCCTGGGAAAGTGGTGGCATCGGGATAACGCAGGTTCCAGATGAAGCGGTTCATGCCGGCCTGCGCGGTGACGCGCGCGGGCGGACCACCGCGGAACGGATTCTCTTCCTCTTCGACGGCCGGTCCGGCGGGCATCGCCGGGCGCTCCGGGGGACGGCTGGAGTAAGTGTTGACCACTTTGCCGGTGCTATCGAGGAATTCCAGTTTGACTTCGCCCTGCGGCCGGTCTTTGAGCCAGTAGTACACAACCGCGCCGGCAGGAGGATTCTCACCGACTGCCGGGCCCGCGCCCCTGCCTCCGCCGCCGAATCCACGGCCACCGCCGACGCGATAGGCGTCTTTGGGTTTGAACAACCGCGCGCTTCCGGCAGTCGAGGCGTCGTTTAACTGATAGAGCAGCGGCACGTCATCGAGAACCCAAAAGGCGCGGCCGTGCGTCGCGACAACCAGCTCCTGCTCGCGCTTCTGGAACGCCAGGTCGGCGATCTGCACTACGGGCAGGTTGAGGTTGAACGGCTTCCAGTGGGCGCCGTCGTCGAAGGAGATATAGAGGCCGAATTCTGTTCCGGCCATGAGCAGTCCCTTATGATTGGGGTCTTCGCGAACCACGCGCGTGGAATCGCGGTCGCTCATGCCACTGACGATCTTCGTCCACGTTTTGCCGTAGTCGGTGGTCTTAAACAGGTAGGGGTGGAAGTCGTCAAGCTTGTAAGCGGTGATGGCGGCGTATGCAGTGCCGGGGTCGAACGGCGACGGCTCGACGCAATTCACTTCGCTCCATTCGGGGAAGCCCTTGGGCGTGACATTCTCCCAGTGGGCGCCGCCGTCGCGCGTCACCTGGATCAGACCGTCGTCGGTGCCGACCCAGATCAGACCTTTCGTTACGGGCGATTCCTGAATGGTGAAGATGGTGTCGTAGTACTCCACCGAGGTGTTGTCCTGCGTGATGGGGCCACCGGAGGACGCCTGCTTTGACTTGTCGTTCCGTGTGAGGTCGGGGCTGATGACATCCCACTTCTGGCCTTCACTGGTGGTCTTCATCACGACGTTGGAACCGATGTAGAGGGTCTTGGGATCGTGCAGCGAGAAGGCGATGGGGAAGGTCCACTGGAAGCGGTATTTCAGCGACTCGGCGCCGTAGCCCATGGGGTTGTCGGGCCATGCGTTGATGTTGCGCATCTGGCCGGTATGGTGGTCCTGCCGCGTGATGAGATTGCCGTACGAGCCGGCGTAAACGATCTGTGAGTCGGTGGGATCGGGGGCGATCCAGCCGCTCTCGCCGCCGCCCACGTCGTACCAGTCTTTATCGGTGATGCCGAAACCGAGCGTCCGGGTGGCGGTGCGGACCGTGCTGTTGTCCTGCTGGGCGCCGTAAGCGTTGTACGGAAAATCGTTGTCGAGCGCGACGCGGTAGAACTGGGCGGTGGGCTGATTGTCTTCGCTCGACCAGTTGTGGCCGCCGTCGTTGGTCACGGCCGCGCCGCCGTCGTTGGATTCGATCATGCGCAGCGGATTGTCGGGAGCGATCCAGAGTCCGTGATTGTCGCCGTGCGGCGTGCGGATGGCGGTGAAGGTGCGGCCGCCGTCGATAGAGCGGTAGAAGCCGGTGTTGAGCGCGTAGACGGTGTCGGGATTCTTGGGGTCCGCGAAGAGGTGGGAGTAATACCAGGCGCGCTGGCGGAGAATGTTCTGCTCGTTGGTCTTGGTCCAGTTGCGGCCGCCGTTGTCGGAGCGAAAAACGCCGCCGTCGCTGGCCTCCACGATAGCCCAGAGGCGCTCGGGATTCGCGGCAGAGACGGTGACGCCGATGCGGCCGAGGACGCCGCGCGGAAGTCCTGGCGAGCGGGAAATGTCGGTCCAATGATCGCCGCCATCGGTGGATTTCCAGAGGCCGGAGTTGGGGCCGCCGGAATCGAGACGCCAGGGCTTGCGCGACGCTTCCCAAAATGCGGCGTAAAGGACGCGCGGATTCGAGGGATTCATCACGATATCGATGGCGCCGGCGTTGTTGCCGCGCGTGAGCACCTGCTTCCACGTCTGTCCACCATCGGTGGTGCGGTAAACGCCGCGTTCGGCATTGGGGCTCCAGAGGTGGCCGAGCGCGGCGACATAGGCGATATCGGGATTGTGCGGGTGTACGACCACGGCTCCGATATGGTACGTCTCCTTGAGGCCGACGTTGTGCCAGGTTTTGCCGGCATCCGTGGATTTGTAGACTCCGTCTCCGTTGATGACATTACCGCGGATGCAAGCTTCTCCCATGCCGGCGTAGATGGTGTTGGGGTCGGATTCGGCGACGGCGATGGCGCCGACCGAGGCGGTCTCGATCTGGCCATCGGAGACCGGCGCCCACGAGCCGCCGCCATCGACCGTCTTCCAAACACCGCCGCCGGAGGCGCCGAAGTAGTAGACGTTCGGCTCGGATGTGACGCCGGAGACGGCGACAACGCGGCCGCCGCGGAAGGGGCCGATCAGGCGAAAGCGGAGTTCCTTGAGGAGGTCGGGGGGCTGGGCCGAGGCGAGCAGGGGAAGAATGCAGAGAAGCGAAAGACGGAGATGTTGCATAGTTCTGAATCGTAACAGAAAAGAGGGAGCAGGGAGCCTGGAGGGCGGCGGGGAGCAGAGGAGCACAGGAGTGGACGCTTTTGCGGAATTCGAAGTGAGAAACCCGACGGTGTGGCCGCACGCCGGAGCTACGCCGCGGCCTCACCCTCCTGGCTCCTTGGCTCCCTATGCTCCCGCGTCTCCGACAACGCTAGTTTCCGCCGGCGGGAGGTGTGGCGGGCGGCGCGGTCAGCGGTTGGTTCGCGCCGCGATGGCACGTGTAGCAGGTGACGTACTCTTTGCTGTCGTTCATGGCCGCATTGAATTGCTGATTCAGGTGCTGGGTCATTTCGATCATGTGACGCGCGGTTTCCTTCTTGGGATTCTCATCGCTGGAGCGATCCTGCACATGACAGAAATTGCAGCCTTGCCCGAGCGCCACCGTGTAGGAACGCATCGCGGTGCGGATGTCTTCGGGCTTGAGAATTTTCAGATTCTTGGGCGTTGGAGGGGCCCCCTTTTTGCCGCCCTCCTGAGGGGGTTGGGCGCACAAGGGGAGAAGTAACAGCATTGTTAAGAATAAACGCATGCGAATTATCATACAACAGGCACGATGGTGTAGAGGAGGGGAAGCCCTCACTGTAAATTAACGAAGTTGTTACTCAGCCGTAGCGACAAAAAGACATAGAGTTCTTAAACTGGGCCTCAATTATGTACAAAATCGCTTTGAGCTTCACTCTATGTGTGCTTATCGTCTGGCCGCTTGCGGCCCAGGTCGATCATGCCTCGTTGAATGGCACGGTGGCCGATCAGTCCGGCGCTCTCGTGGAGAACGCCAAAGTGGAAGCGGTGTCGAATGCCACGGGTTTTCGCAGGCAAGTGCATACCGGAGCAGGGGGGACTTACCAGATTCCGGGTTTGCCGGTGGGCGTCTACACGGTAACGATTTCCAAGGAGGGATTCAAATCCGTCGACGTTAAGGACGTGGAACTGTTCGTCGGCCAGCCGCGCACCATCGATGCCAAGCTCATGGTGGGCGCAGTCACCGACGCCGTGGAAGTGCAAGCAACGCTTGAGACGCTCAATCGTACATCCGCCGAGGTGGGCGGACTCGTGGAGGCGGAGCAGATCAAGGAAATCCCGGTCAGCGGGCGCAACTGGGCAACCCTGATGATGCTGGCGCCGGGCGCCATCAACTACGGCGATGGCGCACAGCGCAGCATCCGATTCAGCGGCCACTCGCTCGACGACAGCAACTTCGCGTTTGACGGCGTAGATACGAGCGGCGTGCAGGAGCAGACGCAGAAGGCGGACACGCGGCTGAACATCGCGCTCGACGCGATAGCCGAGTTTCGCGTGAGCACGGCGAATTACACGGCTGAAAGCGGCGCTGCGGGCGGCGCGCAGATCAACGTAGTGTCGAAATCGGGTACGAATCAATTTCATGGCAGCACGTTTTATGCGGTGCGCAACGACGCGCTGGACGCGCGCGGACCGTTCGACGGATCGACCATTCCGCCGTTCACGCTGAACCAGTTCGGCGCGAGTTTCGGCGGGCCTCTCATCAAGGACAAAGCGTTCTTTTATGCGAACTACGAGGGGCTGCGGCAGGACCTGGGCGAGACGTTCATCAACTTCGTTCCCAACGATGCGTTCCGCACTCTCGCTCTGACCTCGTCGCCGGCGCTGAAACCGATTATCAACGCGTACCCGACGGGCGGAGTTCCGGCGGTCGGCGTCGCTCCCTGCGTCGTGAACGGATTGACGTTCGCGTGTACGAACCAGGTGACCAACGTGGCCACCGACACAGTGCGCGAAGATGCCGGGATGTTCCGCTTCGATTACCGTTTTTCAGACACCACGACGGCGTATGCGCGGTACAACGTCGACAATGCGTACATCGATAATCCGCAGGACGCGCTGGGCGACCACAACGTGATTCCGCACATCCCGACGAACGTGGTGGTGCAGTTGCAGCACATCTTCTCGCCGACCACCGTGAACGAGACGAAGTTCGGCTTGAACCGCGCGAACTACCACAACTGGGGATATGGCACGTCGCCGGTCTCTCTGAGCGTCTCGCCGTTCGACGGCGTGAACGGAACGTCGCTCGATACCGAGGTCGGCACCACCTTCGGCTACATCGACAACCTGACGCTCACGCGCGGGCGACACACGCTGAAATTCGGCGTGGACATCCGGCGCATCCGGCTGAACAATTCCGGCAACACGCTGACGACCGAGAGCATCAGTTATGCGAGTGCGCAGGATTTTGTGAATAACGCGGCGTCCTCGGCCACCTATTTACAGGGCGAAGGCGTGGTGGGCAACCGGCGTACTTTCGCCATGGGATACGCGCAGGACGAGTTTAAAGTGAACCCGCATCTGACGCTGAACCTGGGGCTGCGCTACGAATACTACTCGGTGGCGCACGAGATTCTGAACCGGTCGGCGGTAGTGGACATCCTGGGCTGCGGCGGCTTCTGCCCGAAAGGGACGCCTTACTATTCGCCGAACACGCACGATTTCGGGCCGCGCCTCGGCATTGCCTGGGCGCCTGACGCGAAGACCACGATCCGCAGCGGCTTCGGAATTTACTACGGCGGCAATCAGAACGACGACTTCAGCGATCCGGCGGAAAGCGCAGTGCCGCGCTACTCGCTGTCGAATACCGATTTCCCGGCGCTGTCGTTCCCGCTGGTGGCGTTTCTCGATCCGGCCAACCAGCTCTATAGTCCCAAGGCCATCGATCGTCACCGCAAGGATCTGTCTTATAACGAATGGGACTTCATGGTGCAGCGGGAACTCGCCAAGGACTTCACCGCCCAGGTGGGGTACACGGGAAGTCAAGGGCATCATCTATTCGACAAGTACACGTTGAACCTCATCAATCCGCTTACCGGCACGCGCCCGCTGGCGGGCTTCGGCTCGTTCGGGCTCAAGGCGAACGACGGCAACAACAACTTCAACGCGCTGCAGGCGTCGCTGCAGCGGCGCTTCACACGCGGGCTCTTGTTCCAGATGAACTACATGTGGTCGCACGGGATTGCGGACGCCTCGATCGGTTCGGGCGAGAACGTCACCTTCCAGGACATGGGGTGCCGCGCCTGCGACCGCAGCAGTACCAACATCGATGTGCGCCACACCATGACGATGAACGGGGTCTATCAACTGCCGTTCGGCCAAGGGAAGCAGTTCCTGAACAGCAATGGGTTTGTTTCACAGTTTCTCAGCGGATGGGAACTGGCGGGAATCGCAACCGCTCGAACCGGCCTGCCGGTGAACATCACGATTTCGCGCAAGACCAACGCGCTGCCCGACGGCAACACGTCTTCGCAGCGTCCGAACCTGGTGCCCGGCCAGTCGATTTACGCGGCCAACCAGAGCATCAACAACTGGTTCAATCCGGCGGCCTTTGTCGCGCCGGCGAACGGAACGTGGGGTAATCTGGGTCGGTATATCGCCAACGGTCCCGGGAATTACGAGATCGACACCTCGTTGCAGAAGCGGTTCCGTCTCACGGAAAAGCTGGGGCTCAATTTCCGCGCGGCGGGGTACAACCTACTGAACCATCCGCAGTACGGGACTCCATCCGGCAATTTTTCCTCTTCAGGTTTCGGACGCATCACGAGCACGCTGAATTCGGGGGCGGTAGGCAGCGGTGCGCCGCGGCGTGTAGAATTCATGCTGCGCGCGGAGTTTTAGGCAGGATAGGCATGCAGCCTGTCTGGGCGGCCCATCGGGGCCGCCTTTTTCATACCGTGACCACGTTCGGGTCCTGTTCTATGTCGGCGCGCTCGCGCATCAGCCGCTCGAGGGTGATGGCTGGGCATAGGTGCTTGTCGATGTAGCCGGTCAGGTTGGTGGCGGTTCGACGTACCAGCTTTTCGACGGTCGGGTCGAGCACGCGGCCTTCGCGATCGAAAACCTTCTGCACATTGGCCACGGAGATCGGCAGCGGCAGGACGATACCGCCGACGTGCGAGACCACGCCGCGGAGATGCTCCAGCGACTTGATAGCGCCGATGGCTCCGGCGGCAACGCCTAGCAGGGCCACGGGTTTGCCTTCCAGTGCAGAAGGGAAGCCCAGGTTTTCGATAATCAGCTTCATCACGCTGCTGAAGCTGCCGTGATACTCGGGCGTGACGAGTATCACGCCTGTGGCGGAACGTACAATTCCTTGAAGCCGTGCCGTGTCTTGCGAGGGAGTTCTCCCTGGGAAGGCGAGATCGAGAGTCGCCGGGTCGACTACGTCCACCGCAATTCGCGGGTTTTTGCCGAGCTCATCCACTACGAGGCCGGAAGCCATGGCGGTGTAGTTTCCAGGGCGAACGCTGCCAAGCAGCACGGCGATGCGGATGTGTCGATCTGAATCTTCCATGGGTGCAACTCCTGGAGGATTTAGATGCGAAGCTGGGCGCGGCGGATGCGGAGAGTGGCGATAATGGAGATCATGCTCTGCAATGTTCGTTTTATCGCTGTGTGGGGCGCGCTGGCTCTGGCGTGCGGGGCGGCCGACCTGCCTGCCGATTGGGTGGAAGCGGCGCTCAAGGCTCACGTGGCCGAGTTCGCGCCGGATGCCGGCGACTCGCAGAAGGCGGTGAGTACGCGCGATCTGACGAACGGCGCCCTGGCGAACCTGATGGCCGGCTGGGACATCGCGCGCTCGGAAGCATGGATCGAGCGGGCCTATGCGACGCAAGACATGGATCCCGCGAGCCAGACCTACGGCGAGCTGAAGTGGAGCACGAAAGACGCCGCGGTAACGGACCTGAACGCGGTTGAGTTCGGCGCGCAGGCGATGGGGCCGCTCTGGCTGGAGTATCGCTCCCGGCTCTCCGACGGATTCAGGAAGCGCATGGCGCCCCACCTGGCGGCGGCATTGGCGGGACTGCACGGGCACAAAGTGCCCGTCTCGTATACCAACATTTTTCTCATGAACCTGGTGGACGGGATGCTGATCGGCCAGGCCATCGGCGACGCGGCTGCGGTAAAGACGGCGGAAGAAGAGCTGGATGCGTGGTTCGAATACACGCGGCACAACGGCATCCACGAGTTCGACAGCCCGACCTATTACGCCGTCGATCTGGATTCGCTGGTGATCGGCCGCCGATTCGCGGCGGACCCCCAGGACCGCAAGAAGTTCGAGCGCGCGCTCGATTATTTCTGGACGGACATCGCGGCCAACTTCATGCCGGGGGCGCGCAGAATGGTGGGCGCTTACAGCCGCGACTACGATTTTCTGCGCGGGCGCGGCGGTATGGACGTCTGGCTGACGGACGCGGGCTGGGCGTCGATTCCATCGAAGTCGCTGGATTTCGAGAAGGTCTACGTGCTGGCCAATCAAGGCGCGCGTGGCTACCAGCCCAAGCCGGAGGCGGTGGCGCTCCGGGACCGGCTGCCGCGCGAAGTGGTTTCGGCATGGGACGACGATCCGCGCCACGGGCGATTTCTGTGGATGGGCTCCGACGCGGCGGTGGGCTGCACCAGCGGCGACTACAACGCGCAGGACAAACTGTTGAACGTGACGTTCGCCGGCGCGCCCGACCTGCCGCAGATCAGCATCGAGCCGGACGTCTTCGATGCGCCTTACGGGCTCGTCAAGAATCCCGACCGGACCGGCCACATGAAGCCGACGCATCTGCCGCTGCACGCGGCGTGCGTGGAGCGCGATGGCGTCGCCCTGATGACGATGGATCTCGATCCGTCGGCCGCAGGCTCCGACGCGCACGGATTCGCCACCGATCTGATCCTGCCTTCGGCTGCCGAGATTGCGGTGGATGGCAAGCGCGAGCGGCTGGCGGCGGAGGCCAAGGTGGCGGTCGAGCGGAACTCGGTAATCACGGTGCGCGCCGCGAACGCGGCACTGGCGATCCGGCTGTTGCACGTAGACGATTTGCCGGAGCGGAAATCTGAGCTAAGTCTCGAGGCGGACGCGGATGGCCTCGCCCACCACGCGGTGCGTTTGAAGCTGGCGCACCTCGGTGCGGGCCAAACGACCCAAGCGAAGCACCTCCACGTCGCGTTCCTGGTGGCGGCGCGGGAAGGGACGGACGTGCGCGACCTAAAAGCCGCGAGCGAAGTCCGCGACCATGTTTGGAGGGTGGCCGCAGCGCTGCGCGGGCTGACATTGGAGGTGGCGCGGTCCGCGGACGACCGGAAGAAGATCGAGCGCCAGACGGTGAATGGCACCGCGATAGCGCGCGCGCTTCTGTCGGTGGACGGCAGGGACCTGGCGAGCACGCTGCTGGCCTTCTAAGGCGACCGCTCCTTCCGGTCGCGGCTCAGGATGAGCGCATCTTGATTCGCCTGCTTGTCTCCCTCCCACAGCCCCCTTTCTCCTCGTGCCAAACTGAGATGAGCTATGGAGAATGACGTCCAGAAAGGCGGGCGAGGGCCACTTACCGATGTGACATCCGCCGCCACCGTGGCCATCGCTTCCCGCATTACTTCTTCCTCCACCGCCGAAGAAGGCCGCTTCGTGCCGGGTACGCTGCTCGCGGGGCGATATCGAATCATCGCACTGCTGGGCCGCGGCGGCATGGGCGAGGTCTATCGCGCCACTGACCTCACCTTGGGCCAATCTGTCGCGCTGAAATTCCTGCCGGAAGAGGCCTCTCGCGACCAGCGCCTGCTGGAACGCTTCCACGGAGAGGTCCGCGTGGCGCGCCAGGTTTCCCATCCCAACATCTGCCGTGTCTACGACATTGGCGAAGCCGAAGGCTCGCCCTTCATATCCATGGAGTACGTGGACGGCGAGGATCTGGCCTCCCTGTTGACTCGAATCGGACGCCTGCCCTCAGATAAGGCCCTCGACATCGCACGCAGAATCTGCGCCGGATTGGCCGCCGCGCACGATCGGGGAATTATCCACCGCGACCTCAAGCCGCAGAACATCATGCTCAACAAGCGCGGCGAGGTGATCATCATGGATTTCGGCCTGGCGGCGCTTGCGGGCCAACTCACTGCGGCCGACGCGCACAGCGGGACGCCCGCATACATGGCGCCCGAGCAGCTCAAAGGCGCCGAAGTCAGCGCGCGCAGCGATATTTACGCGCTTGGCCTGGTGCTCTATGAACTGTTCACCGGCAGGCGTCCATTCGAAGCGAAGACGGTCCGCCAGATGCTCGACCTGCAGGAGGCCGCCCATCTCACCAGCATGACGTCGGTGGCGGCGGATATCGATCCCGCGGTCGAAAAGGCGGTGCGCCGCTGCCTCGACCCGGACCCCGCCAAACGCCCGCCCAGCGCCCTCACCGTAGCGGCCGCCCTTTCTGGTGGCGACCCCCTGGCCGCGGCGCTGGCCGCCGGCGAGACTCCATCGCCCGAGTTGGTCGCGGCGGCCGGTGAAACCGAAGGTTTGGCCCGCCGCTATTCCGTGCCCACGGTGATCGTGGTGGTGGCCTGCTTGATCGGCACGATCTTCTGGAAACAACATAATGACGCCATGATGCGCGCCACGCTCGACCTGCCTCCGCAGGCACTGGCTGCGAAGGCGCGCGAGATCGCATCGGCTTTTGGATACCCTCGCCGGCCCGCGGATTTCCACGTTGGCCTGGATGGTCGCGGCACCTACATCGACTACCTCAATCACTTGCCCGAGCCGAGAAAATGGAGCGAGTGGCTGGCGGCGGAAGCGCCTCTCGCTGCCGACTATCGGGAGAGTCCCGCTCCCCTGGTCGCGCACCCGGACGGCGTCGTTTCGAACAACAACCCGCCCATGACCGTTCAAGGCATGGTGCGGGTGCGGCTCGACGGCTATGGGCGTCTGCTGGAGTTCTCCGCTGTTCCTTACGAACTCACGGCCGAAGTGAAAGAGCCGGTCCAGCCGCAGGCCGTCTTCCGCGCCGCGGGACTCGATTTCGCCGCCTTCACCGAAACCACGCCGCAGGAACTGCCGGTCACTCCGACCGACCAGTTGCGCGCGTGGAAAGGTCCCCACCCGGTGATTCCCAAGACCGAAGTCGTGGTCGAACTTGCCACGTGGCGGGGCCGCGTCACCCGCGCGCGTGTGGCGCCCGCGTGGTCCAAGCCGGTTGCAAAACCGCAGCCCCAATCCTCCTCTTCGGCGCAGTTCAGCAACATCTACGCCGAGGTGCTGACCGTGATCGTGCTCCTATTCGCCATATACTTCGGACGCCGCAACTGGAAGCTGGGCCGGGTGGACCGCAGCGGAGCTCTTCGCATTGCGGCAGCGCGCTTCCTGATCGCGCTTGTGGCCTGGCTCGGCGACGTTCACGCTGTGCCGAACGATGCCATGTTCTCACTGGCCCGGAACGCGATCGCCGATTGGCTGGCGTCCGCCGCACTGATGTGGCTCCTGTACCTCGCGCTGGAGCCCGCCGTCCGCGCCCGCTGGCCGCACTCCATCGTCACCTGGAACCGCCTGCTCGCCGGCCGCTGGCGTGATCCGCAGGTCTGTTCCCACGTGCTCATCGGCGCTGTCATAGGGTCTGTGATGTGGCAATTCTTTGGTGTGGTGGAACTGCTGACGGGGAGCCGGGACACACTGAGTTCGGCATCCGGGCTGTCATTTGCAGAAGGCACTCGCCAATGGGCCGGCAGTCATGCAACGAACCTGGGGCATGCCCTCTTGATCGGTTTCGCGTTCTTCTTCGCCCTGTTCTGCATGCGCACTCTGCTCAAGCGGGATTGGCCTGCGGCCTTGGCTGCGTCGCTGGTGGGCATCTGGATCGAAGGCGGCCTGGTGGGCTCCGAGCACTGGCAGATCATGATCCCGATCTATCTCGCCATCTATTTCGCCCTGTTCATGGTGATGCTGCGATTTGGCCTTGTGGCCACCATCTCGACCTTGTTTTTCGTCAACGCCCTTCAGTCGATCGTGCTCGGCCTGGATTGGACTACCTGGTATGCGCCTTCCGGTCTGGCGTCGTTGATATTTCTACTGGCGATCGCGATCGGTGCCTTCTGGCGCTCTCTTGGTTCGCGCACGCTGTTCGGAGACCAGGCCGAGCAGGGCGCTTGAGGCTTGATCGCGCCAGCCTTGCGGGTGAGTGCGAGCTCGTGGCGGGCGCGAAGGGCAAGGCCCTGGGTAAGATGCAAGCGATGGCCAGGTTGCGGGCAGCCGACGATATCATTCCGCTGGTCGCGTCTTTGACGCCCCGGGAGCGTGGACGGCCTCGCAGCAGGGCGATGATGCAGCCGCTGATCGCGCGATCCCACCTTCGGGCAAGGAGTTTTCCGCGGAACAGGAGCCCCTTGCCTGGGAGGTGGAAGGCGGGGAGGGTTTGGGCGAAGCGCGGTGAAATCCGTTGGTACACGTTTCGACTTGCCGATAAGCGCCGGCCGGTTCTAATCCTTAAGCGGGACGAGGTCATCGGGCATCTGAGCGAGATTATCGTCGTTCCGGCAACACCGACAATCCAGGGATTATCCACCGAGGTGCCATTGACGGAGCAGGACGAATGCCGGTGGCATGCGCCTTGAGTTTCGACCATGTCTCATTTGGCTCACGCCTGGGGTCCGCCGTGTGCCGGCTGTCAGATGCACGGTGGTCCGAAGTGAGGAGCGCCCTTCTCGCGCCCTGCGGCTTCGCAAAGAGCGATCGTTAAAGCCGACTTTTGGCGAATAAAAAGGCGGATTTCAATCGCGGATAGACTTGGTGGTCTGACTGCGAGCGTGCCAGAACCAAGATGCCCTCCAAAAAGACGCTAAGCCGCCAAGAAATCCTTGGCGTCTTAGCGTCTCGAGAGCTGAGATTTTGGAGAACTGCGCCTGCTACTGAATCAACATCACGGGCGCTTGCCAGAACGCCGCCTTCTGTCCGGCCGGATCGACCACGCTCACCTGGCAGTCGTACTTTCCCGGAGGCAGCTTGCTCAGGGCCAGGCTGAAGCGCAGCGGCACGGCATGGGTCTTGGGGTCGAGTCCGTCCGTCACCGGCAGCGGCGGAGTCTCGAACGCCTTGTTGCGGCCGCGGTAGAACGTGACGAACGCCACCAGCGGCTCCGTCGCCGTAGTAGCATTGCGCTCGTACGCCTGCAGGTAGATGTACATGTCGCGGCTGCGGCTGAAGACGCGGGTGATGCTCGGCATCAGCCGCTGCCCGTTCTGCACCAGCGGGTCGACCGCCTGGTTCTTGTCCTGCGCCGATGCCTTGCCCGCGCTGTAGAGCGAATCAGCCAGCTCGATGCGCTGGCTCGCCAGTACCACGGAGCTGATGGGAAGCTTCTTCTCCTCCTTCAGCAGGTTCGGCACGACGAAGGTATGCATGTAGGTTCCGATGCGCCCGGTTTCGGCGTCGCGCGCCAGGAACTTCACAGTGTACTTGCCGGGCAGAAGCGTGAAACCGGTGCCGTACTGCACGGGATGCTTCGCCAGTTCCGCGGCGGTCTGGTCGCTGATCTTCACGTCGATCTTGTCGCGCACGTTGCTGACCGTCGTGTTGTATTCGTCCTTCACCTCACCGATGAAGTCGATCAGCGTTCGCTCGGCGCCGGCCTTGCGGGCGAGTGCCAACTCGCTGCCTGGAATCTTGACGTAAAGCGGAACGAAGTACTCGGCGCGGTTCAACTGGAAGTAGTCCACTTCCATCGCGATGGTGAGGTCGGTGACGGGGTCGCCCATCATCAGGGCGTCTTCGAGCTGGCGCTCCTTCTCCACGGCGCTGAACTTGCCGAACTGCTTGCCGGCGAAGTAGCCCTGGCGATAGTTGAGGTTCGCCGCCAGATCGGCGCGATTCAGCGTGATCTTGATGCGGCGGAACTTGCCATCGAGGTTCTCGTTGGCGCTGTAGTAACCCAGGATGTAATAGCTCGAGATCGCTTCCTCGGCGTTCTTGATGCCGCGGCCCAGGTCGTTGTTGTCGAGCAGGGCTTTGCCGCCGGTGTCCGCCGCGATGCTCCACATCGTATCCTGTGACTTCGCGAAGCCCAGCTGCTGCTGCATGGCGGCATTGCCCGTGTACATGCCGGCGCCGCCGGGCGAGCCTTTGGTGGCATCGCCGAGAGGGGCTGAAGCAACCAGCCCGCGGGCATCGACCGGGAAGAACGACACGTTGGCGCGGACGGCCGCGTTGGTAGTGGCCTGCAACTGTGCCTGGTTGTCCACGCCGTTGAGATGCATGCCGCTGGCGAAGTAAACCAGCGACTTCTTCTCGTTGAGCGTGCCGAGCATCTTCACCGCAGTCTGCAGCGCGGCGAGCTGGCGGTCGGTATTGAAAATGTTGAACTCGCTGTTGTCCTGGCCGAACGCGGAGCCGGTATCGGCCACCGACTCATCCGCGGCGTCTTCGTCGAAGCCTTGGCCTTCCCCCACGATCAGCTTGTCGATGGTCTGGCTGAGCAGGTCGCGGTCGCCGGTGAAATCCTGGAGGATCTGAACGTTGCCCTCGTTGTAGACGATGACGCACATCAGATCGGGGCCGGTCATTTGGGTGTGGATGAATTTCTGGGCCGCGGCCAGGGCGCGCAACTGGTCGGGAATCGGCATGGCGCTCATGTCGAAGTAGAGGGCCAGCAGGCGGCGGTCCTTGTAGCGGATGTCGCCGGGCTTTTCGGGCTGGATGGCGTGCTGCACCACTGCGGCCACTTCGGGCTTCTTTGCTTCCGGCGCAGGCTTGCCGGAGCCTGCGGTGTCGTCCTTCGGCGGCGCTGGAGTGTCCATCAGCTCGGGCAGCACGTTGTCGTCAAGCTTCTGGAACTCGCAGAACTTGATGTCCTGCGGCTTGCCGTCTTCGGTCACGGTGAAGTCCTTGGCGGTGAGGCCTTCGACAATCTTGCCGTTCTTATCCTTCACGGAGACTACTTCGATCACGAGTTGCTGCGTGACCGAGAACTTGACGCCTTCACCGGACGCGCCGGTCTGCGCGGGCTGCTGTGGCTGTTGCGCGAGGGCGAAAACGCCCACGAGAAACGCGGAAAGAGCGGCGGTTGGTCGGATCACAGGAACCTCCAGCGAATGGTGACCTGCACCACGCGCATGCCATTTACGGATGTCGGCAGCCCGAACTGCGGGCTGGTGCCATTGACGCCCCAAGCTTTAAACACCACGTGGTTCAGAGCGTTGGTGGCATCGAGACGGAAGTCGATCTTGCCATCGTTGAACGACCGCTGCATCGAAGCGTCCAGCGAAAACAGCGACGGGCCGGTGATGGAGTTGCGCCCCGCGTTGCCCCACAGACCGTTCTGCGGCGCGCCTACAGCCTTCACGTTGAGGAACAGTCCCGCCGGCGCGGCATACAGATTCTGGCCCGTGTAGTCGGGCCGGATGTTGCCGGAGATGGCGGTATTCGGCACAGGGTACGTTCCCCAGTAGGGCGTCAGCGGCATGCCGGTGGCCTTCGTGATGTTCGTCAGGAATGTCCAATGCTTCAGCAGGGCGCCGCGCCAGCCGCTCAGCAGCGTGCCGCCGTGCACGCCCATGCCGCTCGTATATTGCAGCGTGGCCGTCAGGTTGTGTCGCTGGTCGGTATTGGAAAGCGCGCGCTCGCTGCTCAGATCCAGCCAGTTCTGCGCAATTACCGCGCTACCCGATACCTGAGCCCCGGCCGCGCCCGCCGCCGCGCCGCTGGTCTGCCCGCCCAACGCGCCGTCGTCAATCGCTTTGGCGAAGGTGTACTGCGCGCTCGCCGTGAACCCGTTGTGTAACCGGCGGCGTAGCTGGAACGTACCCGCCTGGCGCTCGGAGTTGCCGTTCGAAGTCAGATACGTGTATCCCGGAAGGCAGATCGCGCACAGAGGGCTTCCCCCCACCGGAAACGTGTTGGGCAGGAACTGCTGCTGGTTGCGCGTGCCCTTAATACCGAGGTACGTAGCCGTCATCACCAGGCCCGCTGGCAGGTCGCGCTGCACCGAAAGCTGCCAGATCTGCGCGTAGCCCACGCGGAAGTTCGGATCTACGGCGAAGGTGTTGTTCGTGGTGTTGGGCGAAGTGTTGAATCCATCCGCCAGTGTCAGCGGGTCGAGCGGGCTATTGGAAACGCTCAGGCTCTTCGACAGCGGCGACTGCTGTGCCATGCGCGACGCGATCGACGTGTAGATCGAGGTGTCGCGGTAGATGCCGTAACTGCCGCGTACCACCGTCGACGAGCCCAGAATCGGATGCCAGGCGAACCCGATGCGCGGTTCGAAGCCGCCCTTATCCGGCCGCAGCAGCGAATCCGCATAGTGCACGCCCGTCAGCGGGCCTACCGGGCTGTTCGCCACCACCGGCGTAGAGTTGGCCCACGCCTGCGTGATATCCAGGTTGACCAGGCGCCCGTACTTTTCCGTAATCGGCGCGCTGTACTCCCAGCGCATGCCCCAGTTCAGGCTGAAGCCTGCGCGCATCCGCCAATCGTCGGTGAAGTATGCGTCGTAAACCGATTCGCGCAGGTACTTGTCGGCATTGCCGAACGCAATCGCGCTCGTGTCCGGAACGCCTAGCAGGAAGTCGGCGAAATCCACGCCCGTTCCCTGCACGGGAGCCCCGTCGGCCGTCACCGCCGTGGCGACGCCGGTGAACCCGAAGCTGCCGCGCGCGTTGGATTGCGAGAGGAAATTGAACTGCTGCCGCCGGAAATCGCCACCCGCCGTGACGTTGTGCGAGCGGTGGTTCCAGTAGAGATTGCCGCCGATGGCGCTGGTCTGCGACCGTGTGTACGATTGCTGCCCGTCGCTCAGCCCCGTGATGCTGGTTGCGCCCGAAAAGTTCAGGCTGGGAGGCCCCCAGTTCTGCGGCTCCTGATTATTGCCGGTGATTCCCGCCTCGCCGGAAACGTTAACCTGGTTGGCGAAGTAGGGCGTCATGAGCTGCGAACCGCGGCTGAAGCTGTAGGTCAGGTTCAGAAACATCCGCTGGCTGAAACGGTGAGACCAGTTTTCGGTGGCCTGGAAGCCGGAAGTCGAAGTGGTATCGCGGAAGCCGAATACGCTCGGCTGCGTAGAGCTCGTCCGCTGCCATCCGAATTGCACGCTGGTGTTGTTCTTGTTGTTGATGATCTTGTTCACACGTCCCTGCAGGCCGTCGACGCTGTTCAGCCCTGTGGGCTCGACCTGGTAGTTGTACCGAGTGCCGATGAAGTTGGGCTGCGGATAATATTTCAGCAGCGCCAGCGCCTGCGGCGCAATGCGTGTCTGCGGAATCACGTTGTTGGGGAAGGGAAGGCCGGTGGTGGGATCGATGATGGTGAGAGGCTGCCCCGCAGCGCTCACAGCTTGCGAGAAATCGCCGTTTCGTTCCGCCGCGGTCGGCATCAGGCCGGGGTCGATATAGGCGTTACGGTTGCGCGCCCACTGGTAGCCGATAAAGAAATTCGGGCTCGTGCGGCTGAGCGGCATCAGGTGCGGAATCACCAGCGGCCCACCGAACGACACATTGCCCTTCAGGTGGTTGTAATACGGTTTCGCAGTATCCTGACCGGTGAGCGAGTAATTGTTCGCATCCAGCAGCGAATTGTCCATGGTCACGTTGATGGCGCCGTTGTAACGCGGACCGAATCCGCGGCGGTTGTTGCCGAAGGCCGGGTTGGTAGCGAAGCTGGAAGAGGCGCCGTTATTGGCGCTGCCGTTGATCACGAACGCGTCGGAGGCCTGGCCGGCCTCGGGTGTGGACTGCTGCGCCGCGCCGCCCGAGCCGGCGCCATCGTTGCCGGCCGCCGCACCGTTGCCGGATGCCTGCACGTCGGTCCGCTGGAAGCCCTGGGCGTTAGCCGTCGTGGAAGCGGCCGGCTGTCCCTTTTTCCCCTTCGCGTTCTTGCCTTTGGCTGGAGCGTTCGCCGCTTCCTTCGCGTTGGCCGCGGCTACCGCGGCACTGAGCGACGGATTCGCCGTCTGTGTGGGCGAATTCGCGACGGTCGCCGTCTGCGTAGCCGGCGCCGCCTTCTCCACCGAAGCGGAGATGGCGGAGTTGGTGCTCGATGCCGCGGCCTTGATGGCGTCGAGTGACATCAGCTTGAGATCCCAACTGGGACTCGGCGCGTCGGCTGCCACCGCGACTTCCTGGGTCAGGGGTTCGAAGCACAGCATCTCGACGCGGATCGTCCAAACGCCGTCCGCCAGTTCGGGGAATCGATACTCGCCCTGTTCGTCGGTGAGCGCGACGAACTTCTTGTCGCCCTGGGAGGCGGTGACGGTCGCGCCCGGCACGGCCACGCCGTTAAACTTCACGGCGCCGTGATGCTCGGAGGCAAATAGCGGCGCGAATGCCAGCAGGAGCAGAAGGGCGCCCCGAACCGCTCCGTGAAAGCCGTGGCTCCGATTAATTTTCAGTGGGGGTTTTGTCCGCATGATCGATCACTATGATGTCCATTGGTTCTTTTTTTGCTTCCAGCCGCAAACCCAGGGTTTGGACGGCGGAAAAAATCGAGGGCAGATCCTGATCGCCTGGCGCCGGCTCGGGCGCTTTCGCGGCCATGCCGGGAATCATCATCAGCCTCGGATCCATCGCGAAGTCGAGCTTGAAATCGAAAAAGTCCTTGCTATCCGTCTTATCCACCACGGGGTGGTCGACGTACCGGGAAATCATGTCGGCGAACGCGGCGAACGAGATCTTGACGCACTCGAAATGGCCCGCTCCGTGGAACCGCGTGAAACCGCCGGGGCCAGGACGATCTGCGGGCACGGGCTCGAGTTTGAGGCCGCCTTTCGCGACCACCAAGTCATATACCTGCATTTCCTTCGGCTCGCGGTGAACGGCAAGGTGGAAGCGATCCGCAAGCAGGTTTTGTTCCATCAGGCGCCGCTCTTCGCGGCTCGTGCCTGCGGGAACTTTTGCAACGATGTCGTAACGTTCGGTCTTGGTCCACGCCGGACCTTCCACCTGGTAGTCCTTGACGTGGTAGGCCTGCGACACCAGGTCGTGCAGGGTCATAGCCACCATCCGGGCCATGCCGGGGTCGTCGTTGTTTCCACTCATCCTGAGTCCGCCCTCGGGTGTTTGCGGAGCATACGGCCGCACGGTGGCAACTTCGAACTTTGGGCCGGCGGTTTGCGCCAGCGCTCCCGCCGCAACCATGCAGACAGCCGCGGCCATTCTTTTCATGTGGCTGATTCCCATGACGTTAAGTGGGATCGCCGGCCGGCGGGCACGGAGCATCTTGGTTCCGGCAGCGGCTTTCCTACTAAACGACGACGGAGATGGAAAAATGACAGCCATCTGGGGATGTCTATTTGACGGTAAAGACGCCAAAAAGGGCCGAAAGTTCCAGAAAAACAGAAGTTAGAAGCAAAGAGTTAGAAATTAGAATAACAGCCTTGCCGCCCATTAGTTGTCCGTCGGCGTCCGCTCCATGCGGTCCACCACAATCATGTCGAGCGGAACCTTGCGCGATTCGAGTTTGAGCCCGAGTTCGTTCTGCACCGCGGCCATCACGATCCCGGGAAGATCCGGCGGCGGGCCGGTAGCGTGCTCGATATTGTCCGGAAGATAGGAGGTCATATCCACCGTGATGTCGTACTTCCCTTTCAAACCCGTCTCGTCCACTATCGGCATCCGCAGGACTTGCGTGAGCAGGTCGACCAGTTGTGAAACCTGCGCACGCTCGATGTTGGCCGATGTGCGGCCCGTGGGTTTGACGCTGAACTCGCCTTCCGTTTTGGACTCGTGAAACTTCGGACCGTTTTTGCCCACCAGAAGCACATAAGCGGGCAACTCCTTGTTCACCGTGTGGTATTCGAGCTTGAAGCGGTCCGCCAAGAGGCGCTGCAACATGCGGTGCAGTTCCTTGTCCGGCACCGCATCCGCGGCTTTGGCGCTGATGTCGAAGCGCTCGTCCTCCAGCCAGGACGGGCCGGACACCTGGTAATCCTTCACCTCGAAGGCGATGCGGATGCAGTCTCGCAACGGCACATTCACCAGCGTGATGCGGCCGGGATCGGTCGTGACATTCTGCTTCCGGCTCCCCTCGCCACCCTGTTTGGAGCGCAGACTCGGCTTGATGGAAGCTACCTCGAAGGCGGGCAGAGCCGACGGGGCGGCGGGAGGCGCCGATTGGGCGCCGAGGGCCGCAGCGGCGGAACAGATCAGGAATGCTTGAAAGCCGGTACGCACGAGTATCCTCCAATTTGACGCTGGAAAGGAGACGAGTGTTGACACAGCTTGTTAACGCTTGCACATCCACAGAATCGCCGGAAGCGTCTGTTCGGCGCGCAAATTGTGAGTAAGGAATGTAAAGTGGCGCCGATGACTGCATACTAATTAACTAGTACGAAAACTGGTTGATGTCAAGATCAGAAACCAGGTGGGTCGCCAAAGAGGGTTCGAGAGAATGTCAATTCTCCCTGGGTTTTTCCACGCGGTCGGCCACCAGGATCTCGACGGGTCCGCGCGACGCCTTGAGGTTCAGGCCGAGCTGCTCGCGCAGCGCCGTCGCCAGCGCCGGGTTTTCATTGAGACGAGTCGTCTCCGCGGCATCCGGACCCGCGGCGGCTTGGTCCGGCTCAAACCGCAGTGTGAACGTGTAGGCGCCGGTGAGGCCGGTCCGATTCACCACCTGCCGTTCGAGCGGCCGCGTGAGCGCCCCCGCGAACATATCCATGGTCGCCTTTACGGCGATCATTTCGCCGCGTCCGTTTCGCATCGTGACTTCCGGGTTGTCGCTGGTGTCCGCCGCTAGCTTGGAGCCGTTTTTGGCGGCCACCAACTCATAGACGGGCAGCTCGCGGATCTCCTTGTGGCACCGGAAGGCAAAGCGGTCTTCGAGAAGCCGTTGCACCATCATGCGGAACTCCGCGGGCGATGCCTTGGGGTTCGCCGGTTTCGCCTGAATGTCGAACCCATCGGAGGACATCCACTTCGGTCCACCTTCAAGCTGGTACGGCATGATCTGGTAGGCCAGGAAGATCAGCATCCTCACGGTGGCATTGGCCGTTGCCAATTGCGCCGCCGGGCGATGCGTCAGCGACCGCTCGGTGGCATCGGGCGCTGCGGGTTTTATCGATACCACTTCGAAAGCGGGCGGCGGGTCCGGCTGAGCGATGCCCGAGGGAACGGCAGATGACAGCAGGAACGCCGTCGATTGGCTGAGCCGGCGGGTGAGCCCGTAATTATCCGTGGGCTTTTCGGCTTGGTCGATCACCAGGATTTGAACCGGCCCCTTGCGCGCTTCCAGCTTCAGGCCGAGCTGCTGCTCGGTCGCCGTGAAGAAATCGGGACCGTCCGGGTCGATGCGTTGCCAGCCTTCGTGTGGCTGTGCGCCGGCGCTGTTCTCTCCGGGCTCGCCACGGCGAAACTGGTCGGGCGTCCATTCGAGCGTCACGTCGAACTTTCCGGAGATGCCGGTCATGTCGATGACAGGGCGGCCGCGCATCACGCCCAACATGCTGGCCAGCTCCGTCATGGTGACGCCCTGGCCTCGGAGGTGCCCGCCGCCCGCACGGAAATCTCCGTCGCCATCGCGATCCTGGTGGACTGGCTGCAGCTTGAGGCCGCCCTTCGCGGCGGTCATGGCGTAGACAGGCATTTCCTTCGTTTCGCGATGAAACTCTATGTGGAAACGTTGCGCAAGCAGAGTTTGTAGCATGAGGCGCGTCTGCTCGCGGGTGGCGGCGGATTCCGGCCGCGCGTTGACGTCGTAGCCGTCGGTCTCACTCCAGGCAGGGCCGCCCACCACCTGGTAATCCTCCAAGTGGTACGCCATAATGATGAGCGCTTTGACGGTGATATTCTCCGCCGTGAACTTGCCGCCGGGGAGGAAACGGGCGAAGTGATTTCCGTTGCCCGGCTTGGAGGGCTTGATGGAGGCCGCCTCGAATGCGAGCGGCGGACCGGCCGGCTGCTGCGCGCGGATGGGCGGCGCGTTCCAGACTCCGATGGCAAGCGGCAAGGCAACCGCGCAAGCGGCAGCGGCCGCCAGGAATAATCTTTTCGCGAAACCGAGACGCAGCGCGGCGGCGCCGGTCATGATGCGCTCGATGCGGCGGTTCAGGTCTGCGCCCGTGATGCCGGCGGCGCAAGGGAGGGGTGACTCCAGGCAGATGCGGCAGACCTGGAGAATGCTCTCGGCGTAGGAATGCGGCGCCACACCGGAGCGCAGCACTTCTTCATCGCACGCCAGCTCGCGCTCGGCCACCAGGCGCGCGCCCAGCCACCACACCAGCGGGTGAAACCAGAACAGAGCCTCCACCAGCATGTGCAGCGCGGCGGCGAGATTATCGCGGCGGCGGATGTGGCAAAGCTCGTGGGCCACGATGGCCTGGAGGTGCGAGTGGTCGGCTCGGTCGAGCACCGCGGCCGGGATGAGGAGAACAGGACGGAAAAAACCGAAGACACCGGGCTCTATGGCGCAGTGGGAGCGCAGTATTTTTACCGGCGCATGGGCGAGCGGCTCGGCCGCGCGTACCGCGGCGCGTATCCGGCGGTAGCGTGCGGCCCATCGCAACAGCACGAATAGGGCTCCCAGGAACCAAAGGGCAGCGAGGGCCGGCGCCACCGGTAAACCATGGGAGTGGGGTTCGGAAACAACGGGCGGGGCGGGCAAAGCGGCGGATTCGAAGAAAACGGCGGCCGCGCGCGGAGCCTCCACCGGCGCCGTGCGCCACGAAAAATGCGAGCCCAGGCCGGTCAGCATCGAGAACGGCACAAGAAACTTCAGCGAAGCCGCCATCCACAGCCGGTAGCGTGTCTCCGCGCGTTGGCGCCTCAGTGTCAGCGTGATCAGCGCGACGGCCGTCAGGAACGCCGTCGATTGCCAGAGATGATTGACGAATTCCGCCGCGGTGAAGCTCATTGCGGTTTTCCCTTCTTGGCAAGGTTTTCGAGCGTCCGCTCTGCCTCGCGCACCTCATCGAGCGTTAGCTTGCCGGTTTCGATCAGATGCGCCATGACGGGCTGCGAACGGCCCCCGAAAAGGTTGAGTAACTCGTCGATGAGACGGCTGCGGGCGGCATCGCGTGAGATCACCGCCTCGAAAATATGTGCGTTCCCGATCTTGCGCACGCGCCTCACCGCCTTCTTCGCCTCCAGACGATACACCGTGGTCTGGATCGTCGTGTAAGCAGGGCGGTGCCGTTCGGGAAAAGCCTCCTGAATCTCCCTTATGGAAAGCGGTGCTCCGCTCCACAGCGTTTCCATAATCTGCAGTTCCAATTTGGTGAGCTTGGGAAGAGCCATGTGCGTTCTACTATATCAGTTTGTTTTTCTACTATGCAAGTATTAAATGCAGCTTTGAGCGATGAGCTGTGAGTCGTGAGCGAACAGCGAGCTCCGTCACGGTATCCTCGATAGAGAGATGACGCACAAGAGAGTAGGGGTTTTCGGATGGGGCGTAGTGGCGCCGAAGTCGCCGAACATCGAAGCATTCCGCCGGAATCTGGAATGTTCGGAGAGCTGGCTCGCGCCGTTTAACGGATTCGGCCCGGACAACTTTCTTGTCGGCGTGCCGGAATTCCGCTTCGAAGACTACCAGCCTTGGATCGACAGCCGTTTCGCGCCCCGCCACTACCGCAACCTCAAAGAGAAGATGGACTTCCCCACGCTCTATGCCCTTGGTGCTTTCCTGCAGGCGCTCGAGCAGAACAGCGGCCTGGAGGAAGAACTACGCTCCCTGGGTCCGCAAGCCCACGTCTATATCGGCACCGGCCTGGGTAGCCTGAGTACGATCCACGACGCATCTATCAAGCTTCATGAAGCGCAGGCACGCTGGAACGCCTTCTGGCAGGACCGGCCCGCCGAACTGGAACAGTATCTGGAGGAGTTGGCGGCGATCGACGGCATGGGCATCGAAGGCGAAATCGAATCGGCCAAGCTCAACGTGATTCGCGAGCGCGAAAAGCGCCGCGCGCGCCTTCAGGAAAAATGGCAGGCGCCCGAACCGCCGTGGAACGTTTCGGCGAACGTGATCTGGAACATTCACAACACACCGGCCGCGCAGGTTTCGATTCTCGGTCACATCACCGGCCTGGCCTTCGCGCCGGTGGCGGCCTGCTCTACCTTCGGCGTCGCGCTGCGCCTGGCGATGCGCGCCATCCAGTGCGGCGATGCCAAACTCGTCGTCGTCGGCGCGACCGATCCGCCGCCGCACCCCCTTACGGTCGGCGCGTTTTACAACGCGCGCGTGCTCGCCGCCGGCAAGAAAGTCTCGGTTCCCTTGACGCGCCTCGAAGGGACGCATGTGGCGGGAGGCTCTATCATCTGGATCGTCGGCGATCTGGAATACTACCGCGCAAAAGGCTTCCGCCCGCTAGGTCTGGAGCCGGTCGCGGTCGGCACCACTTCTGACGCCCACCACATCATCACGCCCACTGTCGAAGGGCCGAGCGCTGCCATCTCGCAGGCGTTAGACGAAGCCGAAGCACAGCCTGGCGACCTGGCCACCTGGGATCTCCACGCTACCGCGACGCCCGGCGACTACGCAGAGCTCACCACCCTGCGCAAGATGTTGCCAGCCGAAGTCATTGTAACCGCCCGCAAAGGGACCTTCGGCCACGGTATGGGCGCGGGCGGAGGATGGGAGTTGACGGCGCAATATCTCGGTTACGAGGAAGGCCGTCTCTTTCCGACTCCCCTCGAGCGCGGCCAGCTCAACCGCTCGATCGCCGCTCTCCACGATTGTCTGGTCTTCGACTCCCCCTGCGACTTCCCGTCCGGTCTTGCCGGCAAACTCTCGATGGGCATCGGCGGCATCAACGCCTGTGTGATTTCACGGCCCTTGGACGGAGAATGATGCGCGCGGAGTGACGACCCCATGATCGTCCGCGGCAAATATGGGTTCAATCTGTAACCTAGAAGACACCCTCGCCTAACGCGGGCGTAACGGGGGAGTCGTATCATCATAGCTCGGTGCCCAAACAAAACCGCAAGCAGGCAGCTCAACTCGCATCCGAGCTGAAGGCGGCCGGGCTCAGTCCACAGAAGCTCTCCGGGATTTTCGGCGCCTCGGCCAGCAGCGTGCGCGCCTGGACCACGGGCGCGCGCCGGTGCCCCAAGTGGTTGGCACCTGCGTTGCGCCTCTATGCCATGCTCCCTCCTGGCGCTCGCGCTAAGGCGCTCGGAATTGTATGCGCGCCGGGAAACGGGATCGAGAAACCGGCGAAGCAGCAGATATCGAATCAGAATAACCGTCATCCTTTCGCCCGAATTGAGGATCTCTGATGAACGAAAACTATCCATCCGTCACGCCAAACGGCAGCCTCCCGCGCCTGGTCATCTGCCACGGAGAAAAAGGCGGCGTCGGCAAGACGACCGTGGCTCGCGTGCTGGCCGATTATCTGACCGAGAACAAATTGTCCTTTCGGGCCTATGACGCTGAAGGAGCGACCGGCCCTCTCATGCGCTTTCATGGGCAGATCGCTGAGCCGATCGAATTCACTGACGCTGCCGGAATCGCGCCCGTGCTCGATTACCTGATGGATAACGGCGGTCCGCGCCTTGCGCTGGTCGATTTAGGCGCACGGGCGGGGGCCGACCTGAAGTCCTGGCTGTATCGTGGAGGCGCCCTCGAAGAATCGGCCGAAGGAAGGCTCCGCGTCACGATCGTGTATGTACTGGGAGCAGCCGTGGACAGCGTCGGCCATCTCAAGGAATGTTTGGCGGCAATCGGAAAAGACGTCAAGTACTTGATCGTGAGGAATCTGGGAGTAGCCGGACGTTTCGATGTCTACGAACAGTCCCACACGCGCCAGGAGTTGCTTTCGATCGGTGCAAAGGAGATCGAGTTGCCCTCACTGGATTCGGTGGTTTTCCAATCCGTCGATCAGAGCAGTCTCCCGTTTTCCAATTTCGCCTCCGACATCAGCGGCAAATTCAGCTTTACGGAACGGCGCTATTGCCGCACATGGTTACGGGAATGCTTCGCGGCCATCCAGCCGGCTGCGGGTTTGGTCCGGTAAGCGACTTTTCACAGTCAAAGGGTCTCGACCAGGAACCAGGTTGCCCATACGATCGCCGTTTTGCGTTCGGTCTCTCACTCCCTCACGCACCGCACCGAGAATGATCTCTCCTTCTCGCCGCCGTCTTGCCGGAACAGCGCCATCTGCCCGCGCGCAAAATTGTAGAACCACGCATTACCCGCATCGATTTCCGTTGCCGTCCAGTAGAACCCGTGCGCTTCCTGCCGTGCATACTGGCCATCTGGCGCTCGTCCGCCGCCCAGCAGCGCATCGAATCCCGAGTTGCCTCCCGTCAGCAGGGCCTTATACGCCGTCTTTCCGCCGTCCCCGGCGTCTTCATGGACACCGCCGTACTGCTTCGCCAGTTGGCGCCATTCCTCCTCGGTCGGCAGCCGCCAGCCGTCGCCGAGGCCTTGACAACCTTGCCGCGCCTGCTCCCACATGTACAAACGGCCATACTGCCGGCAGTTGCGCTCCTCATTTTCGTAGCAGTAGGAGCGAGCGGCCGCCACGTCCAGGTTTCGCGTCGTCCATTCCTTGCCGTCCGCCATCCGCCTGGAGGAAGACGTCGCCCCTGGCGCGTTCCGGCACCCCACCGAGACGCCGACGGATCCGAACCCGACACTCAACGCGACAGTTACGAGACAAATTCGGATCGCATGGGTGTTGCACCGCAGGCTAATCATGAGCGCCGTCTCCTATATTCCCTGGCTCCCTGGGCTCCCTCGGCTCCCTATTCTACCTTCGCCATCCGAACCGGCGTATAATCGTCCCGAGGACCTGCCGCTGACCGCCGTCCGATAGCTCTCCATTTTGCGGCCCATCGCTAACAGGAGTCTTAGTGTACCTACGGAGAGCAAAAGTGTATCCAAATTGGTTTGAGACGTTTTTTGAGGGACTAGCCCTCGATATGTGGCGCGGCGCAGTGACGCCGGAGCAGACTGCCGCTGAGGCCGGCTTCCTGTTCGAGCGGCTGCAATTGCAGCCGGGAATGAGCGCGCTTGATGTGCCTTGCGGCAACGGGCGCCATGCCATCGAATTGGCGCGCCGCGGAATCCGTATGACGGGCGTCGATGTTTCGGCCGGTTTTCTGGAGGAGGCGCGCCGCGGCGCACCGGCCATCGAGTGGGTCCCCGGCGACATGCGGAACCTGCCCTGGAAGTGCCGCTTCGACGCGGCGTACTGCTGGGGCAACAGCTTCGGTTATTTCGACTCCAGCGAATGCCAGCGATTCTTTGACGCGATTGCGTCGGCGCTGAAACCCGGAGGCCGCTTCCTGCTCGAGAGCGGAGCCGTGTCGGAGTCGATCCTTCCGGTGCTGCAGCCGGAGCGCAGGCTGCGGATCGGCGATCTCGATTTTCTCAGCTGCAACACGTACGACGCCGCCGAAGGCCGGATGGACATCACCTACACCTTCACCAGAGGCGAACGCCGGGAGGTGAAACCCATCCACCAATGGGTGCATTCGGCCGCCGAGATCCGCCGAATGCTGCGGCGCGGCGGCCTCGAACCGCTCGCTGCGTTCGGCGGTTTGGATGGTGCTCCCTACGTGCTCGCCTCGCCCCGATTCATCGCCCTTGCGGGCCGGCCAGGGCTCGAGTAACTCTATCTCCGTTGGCGGTGCAGCTCGGGCTTGACCTGCGCCGCCATTCCCGCATGGAAGTGATGTTTAATGCCAAAGAGAACTCAAGAATTATAGCTATAAATAATACATTTATTGAAGCCGGAATCGCCGCGCCTCACCGGGTGCCGGGTGGCAGATCTTTGTCCGGGCCCGTGGTCCCCTTATTCGCTCTGGTCAGCACGCGCCCGAATACTTCGGCGATCTGCGCAGGTGTAAAGGGCTTCGGCAGTATATCCACGAAACCGTACTTTCGAAACTCGGACAGCACCGGAGAATCGGAGTAGCCGCTGGAAACGATCAGTTTCGCGCCGGCATCCATCTCCTTCAGACGCGCCGCGGCGTCGGTGCCTCCCATTCCACCGTTTACGGTCAGATCGAGCAATACTGCGTCAAAGCCGCGGCCTGACGCCTTCGCGGCTTCATACAAAGCGATTGCCTCCGCGCCGTCGCTGGCACAGCTCACCTCATGCCCGAAGCCAGTCAGGACGCTTTTCAGCAATTTACGGATACCCTCTTCATCGTCCATCACCAGGAGCTTCCATCGAACACCTCCTGCGGATGGACCCACGGAAGACTGCCGTGCAACACTCACTTTGCAGGCCGGCAGATCGACGGTAACTTGGGTGCCCCGCCCGGGCTGTGACTCCACGGAAATCGATCCGCCGTGCTTCTGCACGATGGAGTATGCGCTGGTGAGACCGAGACCCGTGCTGCCGGGTTTCGTGGTGAAGTACGGATCGAAGACACGGGGAACGATGTCGGCCGGGATGCCGATTCCGTAATCGTGTATGGCGACGCGGACAAACCGGCCGCCTCCCGCCGCAGTGCTTTGAATGTGGACGTTCGAGGCCGTCACCTCGATGATTCCGCCCCTCGGCATGGCCTGCCGGGCATTCAGCAGGACGCTCTGCAGAACCTGTTGAATTTGGGCGGAGTCGATCTCCGCGAACCAGAGATCGGGTGCAACGTTTACGTTGATGGCCACCGCCGACCCTGCGCGCGCCAGCTCCACTGCGTCGAGGACAAGTCTGGCCAACGGCACTGTCCGCCGCACCGGACTGCCCCCTTTCGAGAATGTGAGCAGTTGTGACGCCAGGAAGCCGGCGCGGTCGCACGCCGCCGTGATTTCATCCAGACGTCCCTGCAGTTCCGGATCCGCTTCGGGCCGTACCTTGGCCAGTTCGGCATTACCCTTAACCACGGTCAGAAAGTTATTCAAGTCGTGTGCAATTCCTCCCGCCAATACACCGAGCGATTCCAGGTTGCGGCGGCGGACCAGTTCGTCCTCCACTCGAACGCGTTCCTCCCCTTCCGCCTTGAGCCGCCGGTTGGCTTCCACAAGTTCGGCCGTGCGCTCTTCAACGCGGTGTGAAAGGTCGTCGTTCAGTTTCCGGAGTTCGGCCTTCGCGTCTCGCAGCGCACGCTCAATGTTGACGCGCTCCGTAATATCAAGCGCGTGTCCCAGGACTATGTCTGGCGCCCCTTCCTGCCTGTAGAGCGTGTTGCGGTACATCCAGATGCGTTCGCTTCCATCGCTCGCCTGGAGCCGCATAAGTCCCGTGTCGCTCTCGTTACGCCGAATGCGGCGCAAATAGTCGTCGAAACGGTGTTGTACGGCCGGCACGAGAAAGTCACGCAAGTTCTGGCCAGGACCTTGATCGGGAGGATATCCGAGTGAGGCGGAGACAGCCGGGTTCACCGAGAGAAGAATGCCATCCAAATCATGGATGCACATCAATCCGAGGCTATTTTCTACTAAGAGCCTGTAAACTCTCTCGTCAGTACCGGAATCCCGAAACATACACTGGCGCTTCTGCTGCACCCAAATATGCAGAGAGCATAACACTATTTCCCGGTCGAAATCGGTTAGCGACGGCCGACCGGACCCCGCGGTCCTAACGATTGCGTATTTGGCACCAAAGTAAGTCCCTCTGGCTGCCAGCAATCTCCCAAGTTATCCCCCAGTTATTCCCATACCCTCGAGTTGACCCTCCGACCAGCGCCCGTCTTGTGAAATGTCGAAATGAGATCGTGCCCTGAGCTACCAGCACAGCTGCCAGCGCAATTCGCCGGCCAATTGCGCCGGACGGACGCGGCTCGCTGCTCCGAGCACGCGAAAGATGGCGCATTCGGCTGCCGCGATCTGCGCCGCCCGCACTCCCATCCGCTGCCCTATAAGGGCGCCTGGAGCGTCCGTTAGCTGGAGTCCGATTCCACCGAGAACGTCAGATTGTTCCAGCGGGTGCGGTAGCCTGCGCGGATGTGAAATAAGGCTGCGGGTTCAGGGGAGGACGATGCCTGAGCCCCGCAGTTGGCGCAGCGGCTCATGCCCCAACCCTTTCAATTGCACGATCTTCGGTGCCGGAGTCGGTGTCTTTAAAGCGGCACACAGGTGGATGCCACTTTGGTTCTTGCAGGTCAGGCGCAGGCGCTTCATGCAGTAAAGACAAATCTTCCAAATGCGGCTCTCAAATGATCTTATGTGGGAATAGGCTACCCCCAATTGTGGCAGGCTGGCAGTCGGCTTCAGCCTGCGCGGGACTGTAGTCCCGCTGACAGGGTGGCGGACTGGGTCGGCCGCAGACTGAAGTCTGCCCCACAAACCCTGCATCGCCAGCTAATATAGCTAACCGTTAAAAGCTAGTGACCCAAAAACTGGGCCGCATTCTCCTTCGTCACTAGCGCCTCGCCTACATCCGTTCTCTTATCCACCGGCTCGCCGCGCGCTGCTTTGATCGCGACCTCCACCGCGCTCCGTCCGAGCTCTTCGGGATGCATCGCGATATCGCCCGCCAGTCTTCCGGCTTGTACCGCCCGCACCGCCTCGTAAGTCGCGTCTACTCCCACCACCGCGATCTTTCCGGTGAGGTTACGCGCCGCGATCGCCTCCACCGCGCCCAGCGCCATCTGATCGTTGCTCGCGAAGACGGCTCGCAGGTCGGGGTAGCGTGTCAGGTAGTTCTCCATCACATTCATCGCCAGCGCGCGCTCGCTGTTGGCCGGCTGCACGGCCACGCATTCGATGCCGGGAGCGGCGTGGATGGCATCCTGAAAGCCCGCGACGCGGTCCTCGTGCGTCATCACGCCCAGGATTCCGCGGATCACCGCGACTTTCCCTTTGCCGTCGAGGATTTTCGCGATGTACGCGCCGGCGAGATGTCCGGCCGTGCGATTATCGGAGCCGACGAACGACTGCTTGCCGGCCCAGTTGACGTCCGTATCGAAGATGACCACAGGGATGCCCGCGGCCTGCGCGCGATCCAGCACGGGAATCAGCTCGGCGGCTCCCGCCGGCGCCACCGCCATTGCGGCAACGTGGTTGGTAATCTGGTCCTCGAGAATCGCCACTTGCTGGTCGATGTTGACCTCGCGCTCGGGCGCCAGCACCGCCAGTTTCACGCCCGGATGCGCGTTCGCCGCGCCCTCCGCGCCTGCTTTCACGCGCTGCCACCATTCGCTGTCGAGCGCTTTGGCCACCAGCGCGATGTTCGTCGTCTTGGGGCCGCCGCGCCCGCACGAACCGAGCAGGATCACAGCGATCCCGCATGAAACAACCAGCCGCGCCCTCATGCGGTTTGCCGCTCCGCCAGTTCCACCATATCGACGGACCGCCGCTCGCGCAGCGAACGGTTAGCCGCCAGGCTGATGCGTAGCGCGGCCACCGCGTCGGCTCCAGTGATCGAGGGAGGAAGCCCCTGGCGCACGTGCTCCGCGAAGTTCCGGATCTGCGCCAGATACGCATGTTCGAATCGTTCCATAAAATAAGGCACGGCGTCGTGAGAGATTCCGTCGCGCGTGAACATCAGAATCGGAGTCTGCCGGTCGTAGCCGATCTGAATTGAGCCCTTCGTCCCCCAGATCTCACCCCGAATATCGTACCCGTAAACCGCGTTGCGGCTCAGTTGCACCGCGCCCAGCGCGCCGCTCTGAAATACCAGATCGACGATGGCATTGTCGATGTCGCCCACGGATTTCATTTCAGGGTACGCCAGAGTCCCGCCGATAGCGTTTACGCGCGCCACCTCGCCCATATACATGCGGGCGGCATCGAAATCGTGCACGCCCATATCGGCAATCAATCCGCCGCTCACTTTGGGGTCGCAGAACTCGATCGGCGGCGCGTAGGGATCGCGCGAAATCGATATGAATATCACCGGGTCGCCGATCGCACCTTCTTCCAGTTTCTTCTTTGCCGCCAGGTAACCGGGATCGAAGCGGCGCTGAAAGGCCATTTGGAAAAACAAGCCCTTGGCTGCAACCAGCTCGATCATCTCGGCCGCGTCCTCCAGCGTGAGCGAGATCGGCTTCTCGCAGAAGATCGCCTTGCCGCTACGTGCCGCGTCCATCACCACCTGCTTATGCGTGCTGGTAGAGGTCACCACTGCCACGGCCTCGACCTCGCGGTCGTCTAGCAGATCCTCATGCCGCGCGTACGATTTCGCGACGCCGAGTTCACCGGCGACGGCTTTCGCGACCTCCGTCTTGCAGTCTGCAATAGCCGCCAGCTCCACACCCGGCACCTGATGTGCTAAGTACTGGCCGTACATCTTGCCCAGCCGGCCGGCGCCGATCAGCCCCACCTTCAGACTCGTCTGCATTTCTCACACTCCTTCTGTTGCATTCCTGCGGATTTCTGTGGTCCTGCGCAGGCGTCCAGACGAGTCTCGACGCGGCACGCACGAGTGCGTGCGCCACGTCATTTGGACTTTTCTGCTCTTTCGGCGGCCCGCTGCCGCACCACGTCCACCCAAACTGCCGCCACAATCACCAACCCGATCACCACCGTCTGCCACGCTGCGGAGACATTCAGCAGGTTGAGCCCGTTGCGTAGCACGCCCATGATGAGCGCGCCCACCAGCGTACCGCTCACGGTGCCGACGCCGCCCAAAAAACTCGCGCCGCCGATCACCACCGCCGCAATGGAATCCAATTCGCCGCCTACGCCCGCGAGCGGGAATCCCGAATTCATGCGGCCGGCGATCACGATAGCGCCCGCCGCGGCCGTGAAGCCGCTCACCGCATAGACCAGGACCAGCCGCGCATCCACCGGCACGCCGGATAGCCGCGCCGCCACCGGGTTGCCTCCGATGGCGTAAATGTCGCGGCCCGCGGTGGTGCGGTTCAGAAATACGGAAAATACCCCGTACAACACTATTACCAGAATTACGGGTGCTGGGATGAAGGCCACCGATCCGGCGCCCCAGAAGCGAAAGCCGGCGGGCAATTCCGAAATAGGAAACCCGCCCGAGATCACCAGCGCGAGACCCCGCGCCACGTTCATCATGCCGAGCGTCGGAATAAACGGGTGCGGCAGATGCAGCTTGGTGAGCAGAATTCCATTGATGGCTCCGAGCGCCGCACCGATGGCCAGCGCCGCTACGACCGCCAGCACCGGCGGCACACCCGAGTGAATCAGGAGCGCCACCATCACGCAGCACAGGCCCAGGATTGAGCCGACCGACAGGTCGATCCCGGCGGTAATGATGACCACCAACTGCCCGAGCGAAAGCAGCGCATTCACCGCCGACTGCCGGAATACG
>Ga0126381_100000600_pt1 | contig 39642 bp, 36 predicted proteins | sample PanSoiMetPlot_28_FD_96465 | JGI IMG/M metagenome (GOLD analysis project Ga0126381, IMG submission 96465) | Tropical forest soil microbial communities from Panama - MetaG Plot_28 | ecosystem: Environmental > Terrestrial > Soil > Tropical forest > Bulk soil | place: Panama | collected 2016-02-17 | reverse complement strand
TGGCGACCACCGGGTAAATGTGGGTGCCGCGGTACAGCATGTAGGCCACATATACGGCGTGGTCGGGCGCCACCGTGATCGACGGGTCCCAGCCGAACTTCGGCAGCCCAGACCCGATGCCGCTGATGTGGAATCCATGGCCGGCCGAGCCGGGGACGAGGAACGGCTTTCCGAAAGTCCGCCCCCCATTGGCCGAGCGCGCGAATCCGATGCCACCGCAGCCAATCCAGACGACGTAGATAAAGCGGCCGTCGATCGCCTGCTCGGTCTCGGCGTTCTGGCCCGGGCAGCCCCGGCTGACCTCGGTTACCGGCCCGACGTCCCGGGCCGTGACAGCCGTCGCGCCAACCGGGATCGCCGAGGCGGCGACTGCCGCCAGCGCCGTGCTCACGACAGGCAACATGTTCCGCAACATGTCGTCTCATTTCCATATAACGGCTTTTGCCAGGGTACGCCATTAGAGCAGGTCTCGGTCAAACGCCAGATGGGCGGCGGCACGGGATGCGATGTGCTGCCCGATCACAATCGAGGCGGTTGCCGCCGGCGACGGCGCGTTCAACACGTGGATGACGCCATCTGCTTCCTCGATCAGGAAGTCATCGACGAGCGCACCAGATCGGCTGAGGCACTGGGCCCTGACGCCCGACGGGCCGAACACCACGTCCCTTGACTGGATCGCTGGAATGTAGCGCCGCATCTGCGCCAGGTAGGCGGGCTTGACCAGATCGCGCCAGATCTCGAGGGCACCGGTTTTGGCGTATTGCCTGGCCAGGCTGCGCAGTCCGGGGAAGCTCAGGCTGTCGAGCAGGTCCCTGCCGCTCACCGACGCCCGGCCATATCGCTCCCTGGCCATGGCTGGTACCGCGTTCGGCCCGGCGTGCAGCGTTCCGTCGATCCCGCGCGTGAAGTGCACGCCGAGGAAGGGAAACGCGGGGTCGGGTACCGGGTAGACGAGCCCGCGAACGATGTCGGCCTGGTCTGGCCGGAATGTGTAATAGTCACCGCGGAAAGGAACGATCCGGTACTCGTCCCTCCCGAGGCCGGTCATCGCGGCGACCCGGTCAGCTTGGAGGCCGGCGCACGCGATCACCAGCCGGCAGAACACATGACCGGCGTCAGTCTCGACGAGCCAGCCATCCGACGTGCGGGCGAAAGCGGACACGCCATGGCCGTAGCGCACCTGGCCGCCCCGGCCGGTGACGATGTCGGCGTAGGCGGCACAGACCTGCCGGTAGTCGATTACTCCGCTCTCCGGGATGTACAAGGCGCGCATTCCCTGCACCGCCGGCTCGATCTCGGTGATCTCTTCGGGCCCGAGTTCCTTAACCGCCAGCCCGTTGGCTCGTCCCCGCTCAGCCAGGTTGGCCAGCCTGGGAAGCTCGCTCTCGCTGACAGCCACAACGAGCTTGCCAGTCTGCCGGTAGGGGATCTGGCGAGCCTGCGCGAACTCCATCATCGCTCGCCGTCCTGCCGTGCACAGACGCGCTTTCAGGCTGCCTGGCTGGTAGTACAGGCCCGCGTGGATGACGCCGGAATTGTGCCCGCTCTGGTGCGTGCCTGCCGCCTGCTCTTTTTCAAGCACGGCGAGTCGGAGGTTTGGGTGCGAGTCGAGCAGTGCCATCGCAGTGGCGAGGCCGACGAGCCCGGCACCGATGACGACGGCATCGAGCGCGCCGCTGTCCTGCGTCAATTCAGTCCCCCCTTGGTGTGGTATTCGCGAAAAGCTCGGCCAGGTGCATGCTTTGCCGGCCAGCCAGGTGGTCGACCTGCGTCCGGCAGGAAAAACCGTCGGTGAGCACAACAGCGTCCGGTGCCGCCGAGACGAGCGCGGGAAGCAGCTGGTTGTTCGCGACGGCGACGCTGAGGTCGTAATGGCCGCGTTCGGCGCCGAAGTTTCCAGCCAGGCCGCAGCAGCCATCGACCATGCGCGTATTCACGCCGGCCCGCGCTAGCAGCGCCAGATCGGCTGAGTACCCGAGCACCGCCCGGTGGTGGCAATGCGGCTGGACGATCGCCGACGTGCCGGCCAAGGTGGGGGGCTGCCATCCGTCCGCGGCGGTGAGCAACTCGGCCAGCGTCCTCATCGACTCAGCCACGGCTGTGACAGCCGGGGTGCGGCCGAGCAGTTCGGCCGCGTCGCCGCGGAACAACGCCGTGCACGAAGGTTCAAGGCCGACGATCGGGACGCCAGCCTTGGCCGCCGCCTCCAGCGCCGCGACGCTGCGTGACAGCATCTTCCTCGCGGTGCCGAGCTGGCCGGTCGAGACCCAGGTCAGGCCGCAGCACAGCGGGTGCTCTGGGATGGCCACCCGGAACCCGGCCGCCTCGAGTACGGCTACGGCGGCGATGCCAACCTGCGGCACGAAGTGGTTGGTGAACGTGTCGACCCACAGCAGCACCGGGTTGCCTCCAGTCGCCGGGTGGCGCGCGAACCAGTGCCGGAAAGTCCTTGGGGCGAACGCCGGGAGCGGCCGGCGGCCGTCGACGCCGCCGATCCGCTTGGCCGCGGGCGCCAGCGGGCCGCGGAGCGCGCGGTTGACGAGGGTCGGCGTTCGCGAGGCCACACGGGCCCAGACGGGCAGCCAGCCGAGCGAGTAATGCGCGGCGGGCCGCAGGCGTCGCCGGTACCGCTGGTAGAGGACCTCAGTCTTGTAGCTGGCCATGTCAACGCCCATGGGGCACTCAGCGGAACAAGCCTTGCATGACAGGCACAAGTCGAGCGCCTCGGCTACCTCGGCCGACCGCCAGCCTGCTGGCAGCGCTCCGTTGGCTAGCTCCTGCAGCACCCTGGCCCGGCCCCTGGTTGAGTCTTTCTCGTCCTTGGTGGCACGGAACGATGGGCACATGACCCCAGGGGCAGCTGTGGCCCGGCACTTCCCGACCCCGATGCAGCGGTGCACCGCGGTGCTGAACCGCCCGCCATCATCGAGGTAGCGCAGCCCGGCCCGGTCGCGGCTGAGCGGGGTCGATGCCAGCCGCAGGTCGGCGTCGACCGGGCGCGGGCGCACGATGACGCCGGGGTTCAGCACGTCGAGCGGATCGAACAGGTGCTTGACCGCGCCGAATGTCTGCACGGCCTCAGCCGAGTACATCAGCGGCAGCAACTCGCTGCGAGCGCGGCCGTCGCCGTGCTCGCCCGATACCGAGCCGCCGTAGCGGGCCACGAGCCTGGCCGCGTCGGTGAGAAAGCCGCGGAACACCGCCCTGCCGTCTGGACGGCTGAGCGGAAAGTCGATTCTGATGTGCACGCAGCCGTCACCGAAGTGACCGTACGGTGCGCCGGTCACGTCCCACTCCGCCATCAGCGCGTCGAAGTCGCGCAGGTAGGCACCAAGACGCTCAGGCGGCACGGCGGCGTCTTCCCAGCCGGCCAGCGCCGGGCCGTGCCGGCCAAGCCGCACGGAAAGCGCGGCGCCGTCTTCCCTGATCCGCCACATGGCCGCCGCCTCGGCCGCGCTGGGTACCACCCACCCGGCCAGCGCGCCGGCTTGCCGCAGCAGCGCGTCCGCCTGGGATCCGACGTCGGCGCGGTCATCACCGCCGATCTCGGCGAGTATCCAGGCGCCGCCGCGCGGCAGGTCAGGAACCGCCGCGCCGCCTGGTCCGCGCCTGGCGATGCTCACGATCCGCTCGTCGAGCCCTTCGAGCGCAACCGGACGGCACGGCAGCAGCGACGGCACCGCGTCGGCCGCGGCGGCGATGTCGGGGTAGCCGAGCACGACCAGCGCCGTGGCCAATGGCGCGCGCACCAGGCGCAAGGTCGCCTGGCACACGACGGCAAGCGTGCCTTCCGTGCCCGCCAGCGCCGCGGCCACGTCGAATCCGCGCTCAGGCAGCAAGTGCTCGAGTGAGTAGCCGGAGACCTGCCGGGTGAACGTCCCGAACTCGCTGCGGATCATGCCGAGCCGCGACCGGATGAGCCGCTCGAGTTCGGTGAGCATAGGCGTGGGCTGCTGACTGCCGTTCACGCCGACGCGCAGCCGCTCTCCCGTCCCGGTTACCACGTCGAGCCCGGCCACGTTGTCTGCGGTACGGCCGTAGCCAAGTGCGCGGGCGCCGCAGGCGTTGTTGCCGATCATGCCGCCGATCGTGCACCGGCTGTGGGTCGATGGTTCGGGTCCGAACCGCAGGCCGTGCGCGGCGGCCCTGGCCTGCAGATCATCGAGCACAACCCCAGGGTCGACCACCGCCGTCGCCGACTGCGGGTCGATGTCGTGCACCCGGTTGAGGTGGCGCGAGAAGTCGAGCACCACCCCGGACCCGACCGAGTTGCCCGCGATCGAGGTCCCGCCGCCACGGGCGGTCAGCGGCACCCGCTCCGACCTGCATACGGCCACAACCGCGGCAACCTCGCCGGCCTCGCGCGGGAACACGACGACCGACGGCATCACCCGGTAGAGCGACGCATCGGACGAGTACTCAGCCCGCCGCCTGAGGCTCTCATCCACCTCGATGACGCCAGCCCGGCGCAGGGCGGCGGCGAGGCGGGCGCTCGCGGCGTCGTTCATGCTCGGGTCCTTCCCCGCAGGCGGTGGCGCGCAGTCATCAGCTCGCGGCCGGGCTCCAGCCTGGGTCGCGGCCAAACCAGCCGGCCAGCCGGTCGTATGCAGGGGCGTCCTGCGACACCGGCACCTCGGCGTCGAACGCCTTTCCCGGCCCGCGAAACTCCGGCCGGAGCATCCCGCGTGACCAGGCCAGAGCATGCTCGGCCAGCCGCGGGTCAAGGTCGGCACGCTGACCTGTGGCCTTCGCCAGGTCCCAGTCATGCACGGCGAACTCGGCAGCCTGCTGACTAGCTCTGGTGCGCAACGGTGCTTCCCCACCGCCGGGCATCGGGAAGAGCCGGTCGAGGTCAGCGGCCCGCCATTCGGCCTTGAGCCATTGGGCCCGGGCTGCGAAGGCCGCCGCCCAGTCATCGCCGATATCCTCGGGCGGCGCCTGCCAGTCCGCTGTCTCGCCGCGGACTGACACGATGAAGTTGCGCAGATCCTGCCCAGCCAGGTGGGTGACCAGCGCGTGCACGTCCCAGTCCCGGCATGGTGTGGGCCACGAGGCCTGGCCCGGCGCAACGGCCTGGATGACGGCAGCTGTCTGGTCGAGTGCTTGCTCGATCAGCCAGAGCGGTTCGGGTTCCGAAGTCATGATCGCCATTCTGCCCGCTGCCGCCGCTGCCTGAACGGCCACGGCGGCTACGGTTGATCTGCGCCAATCCGGGAGATCGTGGCATGGTAGTACTCACGCGGACTCCTGGAGGCAGCGACTATGCGTGCAGTGAAAAGTCAGGATCGCCGGGCCGGTGCCCGTCTCGTCATGGCTCTGGCCACAGGCACCACGCCATTGATCGCCGGTGCGTTTCTCTCGTCCGCAGGCACTGCGCGGGCAGCGGCGGCGCTGCCACGGTTCGACCACATCGTGATCGTGGTCATGGAGAACAAGAACTTCGACGCGATCATCGGGCGGCCCGACGAGGCGCCGTACATCAACAAGCTGGCAGCCAAAGGGGCGGTCTTCAGCAGTTCATTCGCGGTCGCCCATCCCAGCCAGCCGAACTACCTGGCGCTGTTTTCCGGGTCGACGCAGGGCGTAACAAGCGATCATTGCCCGGAGAACTTTAAGAACGTGCCGAATCTCGGCGCGGAGCTCATCAGCGCCGGCCTGACCTTCGCCGGCTACTCGGAGGACTTGCCACGGTCCGGAGATACCGAATGCGGGAGCGAGCTGTTGTTTCACTACTCTCGCGCGCACAACCCGTGGGTCGACTTCAGCAACGTGCCAGCGGCGAGCAACAAGACCTTCGCCAGCTTCCCGTCCGACTACAGCCAGCTGCCGACGGTGTCGTTCGTCGTCCCGAACCTGTGCCATGACATGCACTCCTGCTCGCGCGACAGGGGTGACCACTGGGTGAAGGTTCATCTGGGCGGTTACGCGTCCTGGGCGCTGACGCACAACAGCCTGCTGATCATCACCTGGGACGAAGACGGAACGCTACCGGTCATAGGCGGCGGCGACCACAACAGGATCCCGACGATCTTCTACGGCTCGCACGTACGCGCTGGCACCTACAGCGAGCGGACCGGCCACTACGGAGTACTGCGCACGCTCGAGGACATGTACCGGCTGCCGCGGGCCGGCAAGAGCGCCCACGCCGCACCGATCACCGACGTCTGGAAGTGAGCGAAGCTAGCCGTCAAGCAGGGCGACCAACCTGGCCGGGGCGATAACCCGGTACGCGTCCTGGCAAAGCTCGGCGATCTCGGCCCAGTCCAGGTCACGGTCAAGCCGAACGCCGATCCAGCCGCGGCCGCCCACGTATGGCGGCCGGAAGAACCGGTCGGGCTCGGAGGCGATCAGCTCCTGCTGGACGCCCGGCGGCCCAGCACAACATAGGTGCGGAAACTCGTCGTCATGATGGCCGTGCGGCCACAGAGTGACGAACGCGTTCTTGCCGCGGACGAACCACGTCGGCGTGCCGTGGCTGAGCCGTTCGGTGACCTCGGGCAGCGCCAGGCAGATGGCCCGCACCTGCCCGGCAAGATCGGCTGGCATCCGCGACTCCTAAGAATGCTGTGATGTAAGGCTTGAGCCGGAGCACGCGCTGATGTCGCCGCTGTCCGGCGTCCGCAGGCCCTCGATGCATTCAACTATGGTGGTCTTGCCCGCGCCGTTTCGGGCCACGGCTCGACCAGCGCTCCGCCTATCCTGGGCAGGTGGAAAGGCCGAACTCATGACTACGCCATACGACTACTCCCCCCGGCCCGGCTTGTGGATGGGAGTCAGCGACGTCTTTCTCATCAAGGGACGCGGCACGGTGATCACCGGCCAGCTGGAGGGAAGCGGTGAACTGCAAGTCGGCGGCACCGCGGAGTGCGACGGCATGCGCTGGAAGGTCCAAGGGATCGAGACATTCGGCGCCCAGCTGATGAAGGCTGAGCCTGGCATGAACATCGGTGTCCTGCTCAGCGACGGACCGTCGCGTGACGTGCTGCGCAACCGGGTCGTTCAGTTCGCGTCTGACCCAAGCGCCGTGATGGGCCCGCAGTTCGGCGTTGTTGAGCCCAGGAAGAAGCGGTGGCGCCGCTGACCCTGCCGGTGCTGGCGCGCGGCTCGGCGTCGCTGCTGGCGTGCGCCGCGGCGGCAGGCATCATCGCAGGCTGCGCGGCCGGAGTCCACGTGCGAACCGGACAGGCCAACGCCAGGACGACGCTCCCAGCGGCAACGCCGACCGGGTCACCGCGAACGAGCACACCACCGGCCAGCATGACCCTTGCCGGGGTGGTTCCAGTGATCGGCGCCAGCCCGGCCAGGCTGGCCGTTCAGCTCGCCGCGGCTGAGCGGGCGCTGACCAGGGTCGGCGTCCCGGCCGAGGTTCTGGTCAGGTCGGCGCTTGTCGTCCAGCTTGCCTGCCTGAAGCTGGCAGCTCGCCCTGGCTTGGCCGATCACGTGCTCCACGCGGTGCCCTCATCCTGGCGCGCGGCCGTCACCGCCGACGTCGCCGCGACCGCTGACCTGGTCGCTCTCACGCCGCCTGAGCCGAAGCTCCCGCCGTGGCGGATCGTCGCGGCGCGAAGTCAGGCCGCCCTGCGGGCCGACTATCGGACAGCGCAGGAAGCCACCGATATCGGCTGGTCCTACCTGGCGGCGATCAACTTCGTCGAGACCGACTTCGGCCGCATCGCGGGGCCGAGCAGCGCCGGGGCCCAGGGCCCAATGCAATTTCTGCCTGCCACCTGGGCGATCTACGGCCATGGCGATATACACAACGCGCGGGCCGCGATCATGGCCGCCGCCCGGTTCCTTCGTGCCCACGGCGGCTCCGAGGAGATCGGCAGAGCCATCTACGCCTACAACCCCAGCTTGCGCTACGTCGACGCGGTGCAGCGTTACGCAGCGCGGCTTCGCGCCGACCGGCACGCCTTCACCAGCTACTACAACCGCCAGATCATCTACCGGTTCGGTGACGGATGGGCCTGGCTACCGCCCGGCTATGGCACAAGGCGCACTGTCCACGCCATCCTCGTGCACCCATAGCCTTAGCCGGCAGAGCTCCAGCCGTCGCTCACCGACGGGTGGTCTTGCTGCAGCAGGGTGAGGTCGGTGATGCTGGTCGCCGTCGCCTGAGACCCGCTGACCGACGCGAACACCGACACCTGATTGCCGACCTTGACCGAGCCGATGCCGTCGCGCTGAGCGTCGACCATCGTCGATGCGGCTACCGCGTAGCTCGCTGTGAAACCATCGCCGCTGCGCACGGTGATCGAGTTGGTGCTTACCGCGGTGACCTTCCCTCGCTGCATGTCCACGGTCTGGTAGCCACCGCCGGGCTTGGCCAGCACCACCTGCCCATGAACGGCTGCGAACATCCCGCCGGGGAAGCCCAGGCCGAATGGCATACCAGGCAGGACCCCGAACATGCGGAACGGCCCGCCGAAGTGCCTGCACGGCGAATTGTCGCTCGCGCACTGCTTAGGTACTGGTTCCGGCGAGGGACTCGACGACGCGCCGGCCGCCTGAGCGGTCGGGCTGGCCGTCGCGTTGGTGGCGGCGAATGCGACCGCCGCGCCGCCGAGCGCGGCAACGACCGCCACGGCGGCTCCGATCGCGATTCGCCGGGACTGCCCCACCCGGCCCCGGCCTCCGACGGTGACGATGTCATCTGGCTCGTGCGACATGGCAGCACCATCCCGCGCCGACCTGAGCGCACGCTCAAGCGAGCCCAAGTATCCGCTCAGAAGCAAGAGGGCCGACTAGAAACCGCGCCGGTCTCGGCGGTAGTCCCTGCGGTACTGCCTGCGGGCCGTCCCGCCGCCGCTTGGCGCGGGCGCGCCGCTGACCCAGCGCGCCAGCAGCACGGCGCCGAGTATCCCTGTGGGCCAAAGGAACCACAGGTTGGCGGCAGCGCCGCTGAGCAGCCAGATTACGAAGCAGACGAGGCTGACTGACAGCCAGGAGCCGACAGCGGCCCGCCACTCAAGCGAGAATCTGCCTGACCCGGGCACCACTGGCCCGGCAGGCTGGGCTGGTGCTGGCAGCGGGGCTGGTTCCGGCGCGGGCAGGTCGGTCTGCAGATCGGCCAGATCGCCGAGCGTCGACGCCGCGTACGCCTTGTCCAGGCGTTCGTTGAACTCGTCGCCATTGAGCCGACCGGCGGCATAATGATCGCGCAGCGAGGCTGCGACGCGCTCCCGATCGGCGTCGGAGGCACGGATGCTCCGATCACTGGCTGCCATGGCTTCATCCTCCACAATCCGCCTCACGCTGGCCCATCATGACCCTACTTCGGCGATCTTGCTGGGGGGAGTAACCGCGCTGAGGCCGGATGATGCGGACGGTCGCGGTGGCGGTAGCCAGCAACTCGCCCGCCTCGTTCTTGAGCTCACCAGCGAGGAAGGCAATGGTCCCACCGCGATGCACGACTCTGCCGGTGCCGACGATCGGACCTGGCACCGCAGGGCGCAGGTAGCTGACCTTCAGCTCTAGCGTCGGCGCGAACTCGCCATCATCCAGGGTGGCGGCGAGCGCCGGGCCAAGCGTGTCGTCGAGCATCGCCGCGAGGAACCCGCCCTGCACCTTGCCCATCGGATTGGTGAAGCAGTCACGCGCGTCGAAGATGACCTCTATCTCGCCTCGCTCGGGAGCCACCCATGAGAGCTGCCAGCCCAGTGTGACGGCCGCAGGCGGCGCGGCCCGCTGGCCGGCAAGGAACTCCCAGAATGGCCCTGATCGGGTCATAGTCGCTGACTCGCTCATGCCGCCAGGTTCGCACACGCCACCGACACTCAGGCCGTAATCGCCTTTTACGCTGCGGCGATGCGCTGGTCGGTTTCATCAGGATGGTCGTGGGGATTCCCGTCGACTCCAGCCGTAGGTGCTCGACGGCCACCCAGCCGCAGCTCTGATAGAACCCCACCGCTCTGTCGCCGGTCGCAACCCAAGTCCGAGGATGGCCAAGTGAGGCGGCAATGTGCTGCAGGTTCTCCAGCAGGTTGCGCCCGACCCCCCGCTCCCGGCTTTCCGCGCGCACGACCATGCCCATGATCCATGGCGTCCTGCCGCCGCGCTCGGTCTCGTTGAGCTCGTCATCGATCGCACCGAGCCCGACAACTCCGGCAGCATCACCGGCCGCGTCGATGCCGACGAGCGTCATCGGCAGCTGACCACTCGGGCCGGCCTCCCTCGCGCTGATTTCGATGAAAGGGGCCAGGTCCTTGGCCCCGTATGCCCACTCCTTCCACCGGAGCAGGCCAACCTGTTCCAACAGCTCAGGGTGATCGGCAAGTGATTCGACACGGAGATCGCGGGACGTAGCCATGACTTCTTCTACCTCAAAGCGGTACGGCACGCGGTGCAACTGGCTAAGCGCTGTATCTGGGGTCGGGATCTCTCCTCTGTTGTTCTGCAACTAACGGCGGGGCTCGGCCTGGAGGGGACGAGCCCCGCCGTTGGCCGCCTAGCCAGAACCGAAGCATACGAACGGGCTGAATGGCTCGGCCTCCGCGGCCCTCGCGAGCGCCTCGGCGGGACGGGCACCAGCGCGCAGCGCATGGTGATACCTCGTCATCACGCCCAAGGCGGCGTAGTCGGCGACCCTGCTCACCGCCGAGATCACCGTAGCGGTGCCGGCATACAGCAGCGCCGCGGTGAACCCCAGCACTTCCTCACCTGGGCGCACGACGGTGCGTCCGACATCACAGGCGGAAAGCACGACATGGTAAGGCGCGGTCGCAAGCTGCTCGACGTCGTAGGCCATCAACGGGCCGTCGGCTAGGTCGAGGTTGGAGAATAGGACGTTCTCGCGTTCGTGGTGGCCGTGGGCGGCCAGGTGGGCTAGCCAGGCGCCGTCAAGCGAGCGCAGTGCCGCGCCCACCGTTGCCTTGTCGCCCTGCAGCGGTCTGCAGCCAGGGTAGACGTTCGCAATCTCGGCGACTTCGGCGGCGGCGTGTTCGAGGTCTGGCCCGGCCGCCACGAACGGCGGCACCCGGCGAGCGTGCGCCGATGGCTCGTCCCGCTGCGATGCAGCGAGCCACGACGACGCCGACGGGCACACGGACACCGGCCGTCCGCGCAGGTCGGGAAGCATGTTCCAGGGCACGCTCGCGAGCGCGCCGGCCGGGACAATGACCAAGCCTCCGTCACCGAGAAGCGGCCTCAGCGGTGCCGTGATCTCCGCCGTGAGCACATCGGTCTGCCGCCTGATCGACTCCTTGACGACGACTTCCAGGCGAGCTGGCAGACGCCTTCCTGACATGATGTCGAGATCGGCGGACAGGCGAGAGGCAGCCTCGGTGGCGGCCGTGAACTCGCCGAGGCCCACCAGGCGCACGCGCCCGTCCCGCACCAGCACTGCGTGCATGCGCGTGCCGTTGACCAGGATCCCAACCAGGGTCTGCCCGTTCTGACGCAAGGCAGCAGTCACCTCGCCAAGGCCAGCCTGCTCGGTCCCTTCCCCCACGCCGCTGATCCGCCAGCTCCGCTCCCTGATCGTCCGCCTGAGCTCGGAGCGCCTGGCGATCGCGGCCGTGTCGCGCTTGCCGCTCAGCTCAGCGCCCCTGATCAGCACCCCGAGCTGACGCAGTTCGGCCAGCACAGCGGCGGCCTCCTGGTCAGCCGGCGGCCGCACCGGCCTGGCCCTGAACGCCTGGGCTCGCGAGCGCTCAAGCCAGGCGAATACCGCGGGCGCTGATCCGCGCTCGAGTGCCAGCCGCAGCCCGGCGGCGGCTAGGTCGGCGCCCAGGGCAGCGGTTCCCGTCTTCAGATCAACGCTGCCGAGCGTGCCGCGCCTGGCGTGGACCAACGCCAGTCCGGCCCTGAGCTCGGCCAGCGCCACTCCCGGCCGCCCTTCCCGCTCGGCCAGCTCTGATCTGGCGAGCCGTCGCAGCAGGCTGACCTCGAGCGACAGGGCCGAGCCCCGGCGGCGGACGGTCGCGATACGGTCTGCCGCTTCCGCGGTCCGCCCGGCCGCGATCAGGGCACGCGCAGCGACCAACTCCGCGACGTCCGCGTCGCTGCGCAGGCCAAAGCCGCGCAGGCGCTCGGCCAATCCGAGCGCATCGGCTGCCACTGCCGCGCCCCGGCCAGACGACGTCGGGCGGGCACGAAGCATGGTGAGCTCAGCCAGGCAAGCGAACATGTCGTTGCCGCGACGGCGGAAGTGCCGAAGTGCGGCGGCCGCCCATTTCCTTGCGGCGGCCAGGACACGGGCCGCCAGCGCTGCCTGCGCTAGCGCCAGCTCGGCTTCGGCGTGGTCTTGATCAAGCCCTTGCCGACGGAATGCAACGATCGCCGTTTCCAGTTCCGCCGCCGCGTCATCGGCGAGGCCGGCCGCGATCAACGCCCTCGCCTTGTCCATCGCCAGCACGGGCAGGTTGCCGGGAGCCAGCCGCCCGTAGACATCGGCGGACACTGTGAACGAGGCGAGCGCGGCAGGAATGTCTCCACCGAGCAAATCGCAATACCCCAGGTTCTGGACGGCCTTGGCGGCGATGAGGTCGAGCCCGTTCTCGCTCGCAATCCGCTCGCACCAGCGCAGGTCTGCCCTTGCTCGCCCCAGATGGGCGCGGCCGAGGTGCAGGACACCACGGTTCAGCAGGGCCCTGGCCAGGTCGGCGGCGTCCGGATAGCCATGCAGCAGGCTGACAGCTTGGTCGAACAGCGGAAGTGCCAGGCTGTCCTTCCCGATCCGCATCAGCGCAAGGCCGCGCTGATAGAGCAGGATGCCCCGGTCCTGGTCGGCGGTCATCGGCTCGGCCTGATCAAGCAGGCGAAGCCCGTATTCGGTTCGCCCCTGTTCGCCTTCGAAGTGGGCAAGGCTCATCAGCAGCCGCGCCGTCAGCGCGTGATGCGGCTCGGCCACCTGCGCCGAGGCGAGCCGCTGGTCGTCCTCCGCCCAGCCGAGTACGGCCAGGCCGCTGCGCAGCTTGCGGGCACCGATCGCCGGCTGGCCTGCCGCTCCGGCCCGCAAGCCAGCTCGATGAGCGTCTCGCGCCCGATTCTGGGCGCGGGCTATCGGTCCGGCGGGCCCGCCCCCGGGACCCACAGCATCGGGCATGTCGACCGGCGCCTCCAGAGTCGTGCCGTCACAGAACCAGCGCCGGCGTCACCACAGAACGACTCGAGCCGCTCGGGCCGTCCTTCGCTGGCCGGACGATCAGCTGCGCCTTCCCGCATGGCACGCTCGCGAACGCGAACCGGCCCTGTTCGTCGGTGAGCGCAGTGAGAGGCGAAGTTGCTGTTCTCATCTCGATCTCGCGGCGCTGCGGCGGGGCAAGCCAGCCGTCGACCCTGACCGTCTCGTCGCCGTTCGAGTCGATCCTGATCATGATGGTCAGGCTGTCGCTGTCGAACGTGATCGTTCGGCTCTGCTCCTCGCCGCGACTGGCTAGAGGCTGAAATTCGCGGGCCGCGAGCCTGGCAACCTCGGCTTCGAGGTCGCGGAGCTGCAGCGAGAACTTGATCCGTTCCGGCAAGTCAGGCGGTATCGGGTCGGCCGCCGCATACTCCTGTCTGATCTGGTCAAGGAGCTCCGCATCGAGGCTGTCAAACGGGCCGTCGCCCGCCGTCGTGCCTGCCGTGTCCTGCGGCTTCATCGCCCGCCTCCCGATCCGTCGTCGGCCAGCAAACCGTCGTCGGCCAGCAAGATGCGCAGCTTCGCCAGGCACCGGCCGCGGGTAGGCCCGACACTTCCGCGCGGAATGCCAAGCTCGTCGGCCACCGCCTGATAGTCGGGCCTTGGTACGAACGCAATGATCCGCAATAGCTCCTGGCATCGCGGTTCAAGCCGGCCGAGCGCACGCCACAAGCGACGGTTGTGGTCGTCGGTGATGGCCAGCTCCTCGCACCCAGCCGCCTGATCTGGAACTCCGGCCAGCCAGCCTTCGTCGACAGGAAGCTGCTTGCGCCCAGCGGCCCGTACTCGCCACGCCTCGCGTTTGGTCGTCGTCACCAGCCACGCCGTGAGCGCGCCCGAGGTATGAATATCGCCGAGGTGACTGACCAGCCGCAGCCACACCGTCTGCAGCACGTCTTCGGCGTCATCGGTGCCCAGTCCCGCTGCTCTGGCAACCTGCCAGAGCAGCGGGCTGAGGTCGGCGACGAGCTGTCCTAGCGCCTGTTCGCTGCCGTTCTTAGCCTCGCCGACCAAGCCAGCGATGCGCGCGCCACGATCGGGCCGCTGCGCTGGCACAGTGACCGGTCCGGACTCGTCCACGACGGTCAACCTCGCCAGCCAAGCTCTTCGAGCGCGGCGACGACTCGCTGCGCCGCCGCCGCCGCGCCTGCGCCGTCAAGCCGCAGCCCGCTCCCTGGCCTGGCGGCCGCCCTCATCAGCGACCTGGCGACGTGCGCCGCGAGCAGGGGCGCGGCGAACGACGTGCCGCTCCACGCTGCGAACCCGCTCGAGTAGTCGTCTGGATCGAGCGACTCGCGGCTAGCGGGCAATCCGCGTGAGTCCGGCGGAAGCTCGTTGGCCGGATGGGAGCGCATGCGGACCTCGGGCCCGCGACTGCCGTTGACGTCCTGCGGGAACGTGCTGATCATGGCCGCACCCGACGCCCAGGCCTTGACCCAGCCGCCCGCATCGCTGAAGAGCGCCTGGCTGCCATTGGGATTCAGCGCCCCCACGCTGATCAGGGGGATCTGTCCCGGCGGCGGCTTCGCGGCGAAGGCCGCGGGGTAGAAGCGGCGGCTGCTCGCGTAGTTCCCGGCCGCGGCGATCACCAGCACGCCGAGTTCAAGCAGCCTATCGATGACTGCCTTCAGGCCTGAGCTGTACACGACGTCGGCATGTGACTCGCTGTAGTACCCAAGCGACAAGCAGACCACGTCCACCATGCGGCTCATGTCGCCGGTGGGGGCGGCGGCCACCCGGTCGGCGACCAGGCCGAGCGCGCAGATGAGGTCGCCTTCGTAGACGATGCCATCGCTGTGCATGATCCGCAGGTTCAGCACCTTGGCCCTTGGCGCGACCTGGCGCACGATCCCGGCGATGAACGTGCCGTGACCGGTATGCGTGTCAAGCTCGCCGACCAGCGGCTCGGCGGTGACCGGCACGTCCCAGGGGAACTCGATCTTTTGTCGCGGCATGTCGAGGTTGCCTGAGCCCGACGTCGCTGTCTGGGCCCTGATGACGTTCTGCATCGCCTGGTCGACCTCGACAAATCCATTGGCGCGGTAGCCACCGGGCGCCGATGAATCGGCTTTCACCCCAAGCCACGAATGCTCGCGGACGCCTGTGTCAAGCACGGCGACCACCGCGCGCCGCCCGTACTCCATGGCGCAATGTTCATCGGTAGACCAGTCGGGCGCGTCCATGCACACTTCGACCGGAGACCTGCCGTCGCCGCCCTTGTACAGATAAGAATCAGTGCTCGCCGGGCCGGTGACCCCGCCGCCTTCGGTAATCGGGTTGCCGTTCAGGCCACCGCCTTCGGTAATCGGACTGCCGGTGATGGCGGCGCCTATGAGCAGGTGCTCGAGCGATATCTGGTCGACAACGCGCCGGTCCAGGTCCCGATGCTGGGCGTCGGCGGCTGCCCGTAGCGTCTGCAGCGCGATCCAGGCGTCGACAACCGCCGGCGGCCTGAGGGTGTCATCGCTTCGGGCCAGCGGGGTGAGTACCACTGGGCGCGGCAACCGCAGCCGCAACTGGCCGCCGGAACCGTCGCGGTCAGGGTCGGGCAGGTCAGGCACGACCAGGCTCATGCCCACCTCAGCGAGCACTCCGTTGATCACGTCGACGTCCGGGCCGCGCAGCACATCGCCTGGCACGAGCAGGGTACGCGCGCGGTACACGGTCGACCGCGGAGGCGGCAAGCCAGGGATCGAGACCGCCGTCGCCGGGTCAAGTACCTTGGCGCCGTGCCGCAGCAGCACATCATCGGGCAGCACGGCCAGGCCGGGTGCCGTGTCGGCCTCAGGCTGCTCGTTCTCGCTATTGTGACGACGCCGTTCTATGAAGAATTTCACGCCAGGCTCCCGCATCAACGATGCCACCTCATCCTGTGATTAGACTCCGCATAAGTCCAGAGCGCATCGCATTCTCACGCCGTTGGCGGATGTTTAGAGTGCTGAAAGAGCCGTCAAGGACCAGACTTGGCATAACGATTTGGTAACGTCCGGCGGTGACAGAAAAGGAGCGCGGGATGGCACCGATCGACCGGCGGGTCCGGCTCTGGGCGTGGATGGTTGCCCGGCAGGGCTCGATCGGCACGAAGAGCGACGCCGAGATCATCGCCATGCAGTCAAGGCATACGCCGGAGAACGCGTTCGCCAACCGTATCTTCGGCACGGTCGTGCCTGGGACGCAGGCGAGCGACCTGGCCATCGACGGGCCAGGCGGGAAGATCCCGGTGCGGACATACCGCCCGGCCGGGCCCGACGCAGGCCAGCGACCGCTGATCATGAACTATCACGGCGGCGGGTTCGTCTTCGGTGACCTTCGCTTGTCCGACTGGATGTGCAGTTCGGTCGCCCTGACCGTGGGCGCGGTGGTGGTGTCGGTCGACTACCGGCTGGCTCCGGTGCATCCGTTCCCCGCGGCGGTCGATGACTGCTACGCCGCGCTGGTGTGGGCGGCAGAGCATGCCGCGGACCTGGGGGCCGCGGGCTCGGACGGGACGCCCGCGAGTATCGGCGTGATGGGCGAGAGCGCAGGTGGCAATCTCTCCGCGGTCGTGAGCCTGCTGGCCCGCGATCGCGGCGGGCCACGGATCAGCCATCAGACGTTGCTTTACCCGCCTACCGACATGACGCGGGTGCCTGCGGGAGCATCGAAGTCGCTGATCATCTCCGAACCGGACATGCTCGCGTTCCGCCGGCTGTACTTGCGCGACACCGATCCCGCCGACCCGCTGGCGTCACCACTGCTGGCGAAGGACCACAGCGGCCTCCCGCCGGCCTTGATCCAGGTCGCCGAGCACGACCCGCTGCGCGACGACGGCGCCCGGTATGCGGCGGCGCTCAGATCCGCCGGAGTGCCGGTACGGCTCACCGAGTACGTGGGCATGCCGCACGGCTACCTCAACTTCCCAGGCGTCTGCCGCGGCGCGCGGCAGGCGCTCGCCGAAATGTGCTCCGAGCAATCCGCCGCGCTTGCCAAGGAAACCGAATAAAGCAATGGCAGAAAATTTGGCGCCGGAACCGTGGTGGCAGGGAGCGGTTCTCTACCAGATCTACGTCAGGTCCTGGCAGGACACCAATGACGACGGATACGGCGACCTTCGCGGCGTGATCAGCCGGCTCGACCATCTGCGCTGGCTTGGCGTGGACGCGATCTGGCTGTCACCGACAATGCCGTCTCCCGATGCGGACTGGGGCTATGACGTCAGCGACTACACCGACGTTCATCTAGAGCTCGGCACACTCGACGACGTGGACGAGCTGATCGAGGCCGCAGGCACGGCTGGCATGCGGGTGCTGCTCGACCTGGTGCCCAACCACACAAGCTCAGCGCATCCCTGGTTCATCGACGCCGCGTCCGCACGGGACTCGGCCCACCGCCATTACTACGTCTGGGCCGACCCGGCGCCAGCCGGCGGCCCGCCGAACAACTGGCTGGACGCGACCGGCCGTTCCGCCTGGCAGTGGGATGACCGGACTGGGCAGTACTACCTGCACAACTACCTGCCCGAGCAGCCAGACCTGAACTGGTGGGTGCCCGCGGTGCACGAGGAGTTCAGGCAGATCCTCGAGTTCTGGTTCGATCGAGGGGTTGCCGGATTCCGCATCGACGTCGCACACGGGTTGTACAAGGACTCGCTGCTGCGCGACAACCCGGTCGCCGAGGACCACGGCCCGCTCGGCAGCCGGTTCGGGTTCAGCGCGGTCTACAGCGCGAACCGGCCTGAGGTTCATGCCGTCTACCGCGACTGGCGGCAGATAGCGGAACGGTATGCGCCGCCGAAGATGCTGCTCGGCGAGACCTGGACCGGAGATTTCGGCAAGCTCGCACAGTTCTACGGCGCCAATGACGAGCTGCAGCTCGCGTTCAACTTCCCGTTCGTCTTCGCCGACTTCTCCGCGCCGGCCCTCTCTGGCGTCGTGGCGCAGACGTTCGCGCACCTGCCCGCCGGTGCGTGCCCGGTCTGGACGGCGTCCAATCACGATGTCGGCCGGTTCGCCACCCGCTGGTGCGGCAACGACGAGCGCAAGATCAGGCTCGCCCTGCTCGTGCTTGCCACACTGCCGGGGACGACCGTGCTGTACTACGGCGACGAGATCGGCATGACCGATGTCGACGTGCCCGCCGGCGAGCGACGAGACCTGATGACCGCGTCCAGGCCGGACCCGGCCGCCAGCCGGGACCGTGGCCGGACGCCGATGCAGTGGGACACCACCGCTCACGCGGGGTTCACCTCAGCGCAGGTGCAGCCCTGGCTCCCGGTCGGCGACACCGCCGGACGCAACGCTAGCCCCGAGGGACGACCCCCCGGATCCCCCCGCGATGTCGCCGGCCAGATGCAGGACCCTGACTCCACGCTGTGGTTCTGCCGCCGCCTGATCGCCCTGCGACGAGCCGAGTTCGGCGGCCGGCCTGCTGGCTACCAGCAGCTGGCGTCGGCTGCGGACTTGTGGTCGTACCGGGTCGGCGAGATAACCGTGCTGGCCAACTTCTCCGGCCAGCGCCGGCCGGCCGCTCCCCCGGCCGGCCAGATCCTGCTCTCCAGCTCCGGGAAGGATCCGGCCGGCGGGGAAGTCGTGCTCGAGCCGTGGCAAGGGGTGCTCTACCGGACCTCGTAGCGCAAGTGCAGGGCGCCCTCGCCGCTGATCACCTCGGTGCAGCGCAGATCGGCTTGCTCGGAGCCAAACAGCGGCACGCCCCGGCCGACCAGCACCGGCACGACGTGCAAGACGAGCTCGTCGGCGAGCCCGGCCGCCAGCGCCTGCTGGGCGATGCTGACTCCGCCGGCCACCAGCACGTCCTTGCCGTCGGCGACCGCGCGCGCCTGGTCGACTGCGGCATTGATGCCGTCGGTCACGAACGTGTAGCTCGTGCCGCCCTGCTTGTCGATCCGCTCCTGGCCACGGTGGGTCAGCACGAACACCGGCGCGTGGAACGGAGGGGTCTCGCCCCAGCTCTCGTAGCCGTTGTCGAACATCGTCCGGCCGACGATCTGCGGCCCGAACCTGGCGAAGTTGTCCGCCCACACCCGGGAGTCCACCGAGTCCTCGCCGCCCTCCTGCCCCTGCTGCTCGCGCCAGCTGCGGAGCGGGAACAGCCAGCCCATGATGGACGTGAAGATGGCCATGCCATCGGCATCGGCGGTCTTCGGGCCGGCGATGCCATCAAGCGAAACAGCCATGCCTACAACTATCTTGGTCATCGCGGTACCTCTCGTGGTTTCGGGCGCCCGCTGCGCCCGTTCGCCCATGAGTCGGAGCCGCCGCCGGATTCTCTACACCGGTCGGGAAGATTCTTTTCCGGCCACCCGCATCGCCCGCTCGGTCAGGTACCGGCGCTCGGGAAGGCTGGTGGCCCGGCGCGCCGCCTCGCGGTAGCCGGCCGCCGCCGCGATGTGGTCCCCTGACATCTCGAGCAGGTGCGCCCTGGTTGCCAGCAGCCGGTGATGCGTCGCCAGCCTGCGATCGGTGTCGAGCGGGCCGAGCGCCTCGAGGCCCGCGGCGGGCCCGGCCACCATCGCCACGGCCACCGCCCGGTTGAGAGTAACCAGCGGGCTCGGCGCTATCCGGTCGAGCAGGTCGTAGAGCCCGAGTACCTGCGGCCAGTCGGTGGCGTCCATGGTCGGCGCCTCATCGTGGACGGCTGCGATGGCGGCCTGCACCTGGTACGGGCCCACGTGGCCCTTGGGCAGAGTTTCGCTGATCAAGGCGACGCCTTCGGCGATGAGGTCGCGGTCCCACGCGGCGCGGTCTTGTTCATCAAGCGGCACGAGCCGCCCGTCAGCGGCGGCGCGCGCGGCCCGCCGCGCGTCAGTCAGCAGCATGAGCGCGAGCAGGCCGGCGACCTCGCCGTCCGCCGGCAGCAACCGGTGCAGCCACCGCGTGAGCCTGATGGCCTCGGCAGACAGCCGCGGCGCGGTGAGGTCAGGGCCGGCGCTGGCCGCGTAGCCCTCGTTGAATATGAGATACAGGACGTGCAGCACCATGCGCAGCCGCGCGTCGCGCTCGGCTGGCGGTGGCATGACGAACCGCGCACCGACCTCCTTGATGGCCTGCTTGGCCCGGCTGATGCGCTGGGCCATAGTGGCCTCGGGCACCAGGAACGCCGCGGCGATCTGCGCCGTCGTGAGCCCGCCGACCGCACGCAGCGTCAGCGCGATCTGGCTTGGCCCAGGCAGCGCCGGGTGACAGCACATGAACAGCAAGATGAGGCTGTCATCGGTATCGGGGACCCCCTCATCGGCGGCCGCCGGCTGCACGGCGCGCGCCGCCAGGTCGAGCTCGCGTCGGCGCCTGGCCTGCTCGCTGCGCACCTCGTCGATCAGGCGGCGGGACGCGACCGTGATCAGCCACCCGCGGGGGCTGGCGGGCGTGCCATCGACCGGCCATTGCGTCACCGCCTGCAGCAGCGCCTCCTGGGTGGCGTCTTCGCAGGCGTCGAACTGGCCGTACCGCCGGACAAGAACGCCGAGCACTTGCGGCGCGAGCTCCCGCAGGAGCTTCCCGAGGCTGGCTTCGTCCACTACTCAGCGGCGGACTCATGCAAGATCGGCCAGACCTCAACCGGGTCCACGTCGGCGAACGGCATGTCCGCCGCGATCTGCACCACCCGCTCCTCGTTCTCGCAGTCGACCAGCCAGAAGCTCGCGAGGTACTCCTTGGTCTCCAGGTATGGCCCGTCGGTCACGGCCGGTAGCCCGTCGGCCCGCCGCACCAGCTTCGCGTTGATCGCGTCGGCCAGGCCGTAGGCGCCGAGCAGCTCGCCGGTCTCGCGGTACTTCGCGTTGAACGCCTCTTGCCTGGCGATCGCGTCCGGCCAGGCGTCGGCCGGCAGCGACTCCCACTTCTCCTGGTTGCCGTAGATCATCAGCAGGTACTTCACTCCCGCGATCCTTCCTCCGACTTGGTGAAAATTTCTCCGGCGGTAATTAGCCGCTGCCCGAGAACGCGGGCTGCCTGCTGGACGTCGGGGCACTTCACGATCCGGTAGGACGCTGGGATCAGGGCGAGTTGCTGTGCGTACCAGACCGGGTTGCTCGTGCTGCCGACCAAGCGCGTGGTTCCGTCGTCACGCTCCTCGAGCTGGCCGGTGGTGCGCGGCAGGCAGCGGCCGACGAGGCTGGCGGGAGCGTCGATGATGACTTCGGTCTCGTGTTCCCATCCGGCGGCCAGGTGCCGTTCGAGCAAGGCGACCGGGTCGAGATCCGCTGGCGGGCTGAAGGTGTCGTCGAGCACCTCCAGCTCCTTGACGCGGTCGATCCGGTACGCGCGAGTGGCATCGGCCGTGTGCGACCAGCACAACAGGTACCACCGGCCGTGACGGACGACGACCGCCCACGGGTCAGCTTCGGTCTGCCATTGCGAACCTGCCTCGGTGCGGTAGCTCAGCCGAACCCGGCGGCCGGCCGAGCAGGCCTGCACCAGAGCCGCCGTCGTCCCTGGGTCAGGCCGGGCGGCGCCGCGGTCGGGAGCTGGCGCGGTCGTGTGGCGGACCGCCTGCGCCTGAGCGGCAACCGGTGCGGGAAGTGCCCGCATTATCTTGCCGAGCGCGCTGCCGACCGGGTCGGCAGGGTCGCTGGCCTGGTGGTGGCCGTCAAGCACCGCCATGACCAGGCCGAGAGCCTCGGCCGCGGTGAACATCAGCGGCGCGAGCCGTAGACCGCGGCCCACGTGATAGCCGCCGTACGGGCCGCGCACGGACTCTATCGGTATTCCGGCCTCGCGGAGTATGCCGACGTAGCGCCGGGCAGCGCGGTCAGAGACCCCGAGCTTGTCGGCGATACGGTCCGCGGTGATGCCAGGACTGCCCTGGATCAGTTCGAGCGCCATCAGGGCACGCGCGGCGGGGCTTGTGTCCGGATCCACAGCAATCCACTCTTAATTCGGAAGCAGAACGTCCGCAATAGAGGCTAGCGTTCCGGCATGACCTCGGACACCGCATTCGAGTCGAAGCGCGGCGGCGTGATCGCGCCGATACCAGCCGACAAGCTCACGATCGTCCCGGCCAACGAAACGTCATGGGACGACTTGGCGGCGATCTTCGGCACCGCGGACTACCCGAGCCACTGCCACTGCCAGCGGTTCAAGGTGCCCGGCTGCTTCTGGCGTGACTCCACGCAAGAAGGCCGGATCGCCATGCTACGGGAGCAGACCGCGTGCGGCGATCCCGACGCCGCGACCAGCGGACTCGTGGCCTACGTCGATGGCGAGCCGGCCGGCTGGGTCGCGGTCGAGCCGCGACCTGCCTATCCGAAGCTGCGCACGTCCCGCGTCCCGTGGACCGGTAGGAACGAGGACAAGGACGACGAGGGCATCTGGGCGGTGACCTGTTTCGTGGTGCGTAAGGGCTTCCGCGGCCGCGGCCTGATGTATCCGCTCGCCGCAGCCACGATCGATTTCGCCCGCGAGCGCGGGGCTCGGGCGCTCGAGGCCTACCCGATGATCACCCACCCGGGCAAGGAGATCACCTGGGGCGAAGCGCACGTCGGCACCCGCCAGGTCTTCACCGAGGCCGGCTTCACCGAGCTGACCAGGCCGACGCGCAGGCGCGCGGTCATGCGCATCGACTTCGATTGAGACAGTGGAATGGCTACAAAATCTCATCCGCTTGCACCGATCGCCATTCGGGCGTATCGGTCAGCGCCTGCTGGAAGGCCGCCGCGTCGGGGAAACGCTGGTCAGGGAGGCGGGCCACGGCGGTAGCGAGCACGCTGCGGAATTCTTCGGAGATCGGGAGGCCGCTAATGTCGAGGTCCTCGCTCAGCACCGCGCTGATGACGGCGAAAACGGTCGGAAGGTGCTCCCAGGGGGCCTTGCCGGACAGGCAGAAGTACATCACAAGGCCCAGCGTGTAGAGGTCCGCTCGCGCGTCAGGCGCGCGCCCCTCGATCACTTCCGGGGCCATAAAGGCGGGCGTTCCGACAAACTGGCCGGTCGCGGTGATCGCCGTGCTGACGTGCTGCTGTCTGGCGATGCTCAGGTCGGAGATGACCGGCCCGCGGTCAGCTATCACGATGTTGCCTGGCTTCAAGTCCAGCCGAATGATCTCCTTCTCCGCGAGGTACCCGAGCGCGCCGGTCAGGTGCCGTCCGATGCCCACTACCTCGGCTGGCGGCATCGGGCCATCGGTGTTGACGAGTACATCAAGCGCCGGCCCGTTAAGCCACTCCTGTATGAGGGCCTGACCGTCCGGGCCATCCAGAACCGCGAGTGTCCTGAAGATCTGGGGGTGGTCAAGTTCCCTGGCGATTTCGGCATCGCGGCGGAACCTGGCCACCGCCACCGGATCATCGCTGAGCGCCGGCAAGAGCAGCTTGACCATGACCAGCCGGCCGGTGACGAGGTCACGACCCTTGTAGCCAGAGCTCATCCCACCCTGGCTGACAAGCTCGCCGAGCTCATAGCGGTCGCCGATGACACGCGCGGGCGGGCTCGCTACCGGGCCGACCTGGGCGGCCGCAGGGGCGACGTATCGTGATGTCGGATACATAGTCGGCGGATAGGCTGCCTCGGGCACTGCCATGCCTGGGGGTTGCTCCAGGCCAGCGAATTCTGTGGCCGGGCGCCGTGCGCCGAAGCCAGCTTGGCCTGGAGCCGCCATGCCCAGCCTGCTGACCGCAAGCGGGACCTCGCGATCCGCGCGCTCGGATTCGTGCTGCGCGGCCAGACCGTAGAGCAGGAGCCTGATCTCGGCGGCCAGGCAATACGCTTTCTCAGCGGATCGGGCGATGTCGCCGAACACCGTGGCCGAGGCGTTGACTTCCCTGACGACCTCGAGAATCCCATGCTCGCTCAGGTGATCAAGCAGCCGATCGACGTTCCGTTGCGAGATGCGCAGCAGCGGGTCGAACTCGGCGTCCTCACCCTCCCTGATCAGGTCCGAGGCCGTGAAGGGCTCTCCCCCGCTCTGCAGCACCCAGTCAACGACATAGTAGCCACCCAGACGCCACCGGTCTTCGTCGATCGCTACCGGAAACAGCCGACGGCGGCCGTCGCCCTCGACGTGACCGCGCAAGATCCGCTCGAGCCGCGCATAGAACTCGACTCGCTCCATGTCGTGAGGGCTGATCCTGAGCCGCGGGTGCTCTTCGTTCCACTCGATGAAGCCGTTGATCTCCTGCAGCAGCCGCCGCGGCACTCCGCGGGCCTTGAACCTGAGGTAGCTGACGAGCAGCTCCCGCGTACTCCGATCCACGGCGGCGTCATCGGCCACGATGTCGTCGATCAGCCGGTCGGGCGCGTCCCAGATGCAAGGTACGTAGATCCGCCAGCCGAAGACGCTCTCGTAGACGCCGTTGCCGCGGGCGATGTCCCTGACCGCGCGGTCGTGCAGGTCAGGCCCGGCCACGATCAGGAAGTGCGCGCCCGACGTAGTCAGGACGTTCTTGATGCCGCCGAGCAGATCCTCGACGGCGGCCATGCCCGCCTCTCCCGCGGTCAGCTTGTCGACCTCGTCGAGAACTATCACCAGGTGCAGCCGGGGCGGGCGAGGGCCAGATGCCCGCTTGCGGAAGATCTGCCACCGGCGACGACGCCCAGGCTCAGGCTGGCGGCCGAGCAGCGAGACGATGCGCATGAGGTCGTATTCGACGTCCGTCTCTGAATAGGCGAGGAAGGCCGCTTCGGTCGCGAGCGAATGGCTGCGCCTGGCCGACATCGACACGTGCGGGGAGGCGAAGTCAGCGACCGCCTTGACCAGCTTGCCAGGGCCGAGGCTCAGATCGACCCCGGTCGTTCTCTCCCGCTCATCGGACTGGGTTTCCTTGAACGACAGCGAGGTCCGCATGTAGGCAACGAGCAGCGCGTGCCTGGTCTGCGGCGAAAGACGGGTCAGCGCGCCTGAGTCGCTGAGTGTCTCGAAGACCCTGCGGACTACGGCGAACAACAGCCGTTCGGTCGTCGTCGACCTGGCCACGCTCAGCGTCACCGGCAGGACGATGTCGTCAGGCCCGCTGCTGGCCACGAGGTCGTCAAGCGCGCGCAGTACCAGCGTGGACTTGCCCACTCCCCGAAAGCCCGTGATCAGGAAGGTCCCACCGCGAGAGTGCCGGATTCGGCTTTCGAGTTCAGCCATCATTTCGTCATTGCCGAGCGAGACGAGCGCGTCCTCGTCGGAGTGGAAGGGCTCGTGGATGTATCGGAACGACCGCTTGACCGCGATGTCCAGCGATCGGGCCGCCTCGCGAGCCTCGTCGGCCTGTCCTGGCCGGGCGCCGAGCGCCGCGCTTAGCGCTGTAGCGAATTGCGTGCAGGTAGCGAATCGGTCACTCAAGGACTTGGACAAGGCCTGGGCAAGCACGTCATCCACCGCGGGGGGCAGATCGGGCCGCCTGGACGTCAACTGCGGCGGCTGCTCGGACAAGTGCGCCATCATCGTCGCCTGGCCCGACTGCCGATCGTGAAATGGCGGGAACCCGCTGAGCATCTCGAAGGCCGAACACGCGAGTTCGTACTGATCGGTGCGGCCGTCGGCGTACCGGCCCTCGATCTGCTCGGGCGCCATGTAGTCAGCCGTCCCGGCCATCGCATCTGATTCGGTGCCGCCGCTCGCCTCCGCCGTGACGGTCGTGATGCCGAAGTCCGTCAGATACACGTGTGAGGACGCGTCCGCGCGCGAATCGAGCAGCATGTTCGCCGGCTTGACGTCGCGATGCACCAGGCCATCGGCGTGGGCAGCGTCGAGCGCGGACGCGACCGCGGTGATGATCTCCATCACCTGCTGCTGCGGCAGCCAGCCGTTGCGCGACAGGAGCGACTTGACGTCGCCACCACGCACGTAGCGCATCGCGATGAAAAGCACGCCGCCTGAATCACCGGCCTCGAATACCGGAATGATATTGGGGTGATCAACCGCCGCTGCGGCACGTGACTCGCGCACGAAACGGTTCCTGAATGCCTGATCGGCTGCCAGTTCTGGCACCAGGACCTTCAGCGCCACCTGCCGCCCGAGTCGTTCGTCAAGCGCCCGGAATACCTGCGCCATTCCGCCTCGGCCGATCAGCGCTTCAATCCGATAGCTCGCCACCCGCGAACCGACGCCCGGGCCGCTGCGATCTGTCTCGGGACGCAGCCTTGTGGGATCACCAGGCCCGCCAGGGGCGCTGACTACCTCGGTCAACGCAACGCCCGCCTCCCCTACGTCAACCCTCGCGGCGAGCAGCAATCACAAATTGACCGCGAACTCGCATTGGAGTTCACTTTAACGAAGATTGCGCACCAGGATAGTCAGCGGACAGCACCGGAGGGAATAACGGTGTCGACGTAATGGCGGAGCCAGGGCAGGAACTGGCCGGCTAGGTCGGGGCGAGAGCACGCCAACTCCACGGTCGTCCGCAGGTAATCCTGCTTGTTCCCCGTGTCGAACCGGCGGCCGCGGTACAGCAAGGCGTGCACGCCGCCGCCGATAGCCGGATCAGCGCGCGCGAGGGTGCGCAGGGCGTCGCTGAGCTGAATCTCGCCGCCCAGGCCGGGCGGCGTCTCGCGTAGCACATCGAAGATCGCGGGATCGCAGACGCACCGACCGATCATGATCCAGTTCGACGGGGCGGTCGATGGGTCGGGCTTCTCCACCAGGTCAGTCACCCGGACGACGCCCTCGTCGGCCGTTGCCTCGAATGCCGCGACGCATCTCGCTGATGTCTCATCGGCCGCTACCTCGGTCAGCGCCAGGATTGTTCCGCCGTATCTCTTCCTGGCGGCGATCATCTTGGTCATCAGGTCATCGCCGGGGCTGAGTATGTTGTCGCCGAAAAGGACCGCGAACGGCTCGGCCCCGACGTGCTCAGCGCATCGCAGCACGGCGTCGCCAAGGCCGCGCGGCGCGGCCTGCCGCACGCTGGCGACTGGCAACTCAGACGAGGCCTGCAACTCGGCGATGACCTCGTGATGACCGCGATCAGCGAGCAGGCGCTCAAGCCGATCAGCAGGCTCGAAGTAGGCCATGAACGCGTCGGAGTCCTCGCCGGTTACCAGCACGACGTCAGTCAGCCCGGCGCCAGCAGCCTCCTCGACCACGTACTGCACCGCCGGCCTGTCGATCAGCGGAAGCATGCCTTTCGGAAGCGCCTTGGTGGCGGGCAGCAACCGGGTACCCAGTCCCGCTACCGGGATAATCGCCGTCCGCGGAGCCGCAGTCTTCATGCGGCAGACGTTAGTCGCCTTCCGCTTTGCCCCTGCGGACGCGGGGGTACCAGGCGATTCTCGGGCGGAATCTTCACTCCGCTAGACTGCCGGTCACCGGAATCCAGATTCCTGACTAGCTCTTGGTGAGCGCGAGTACGCCCTGAGAGAGGCCAGGCGATCATGAAAATGTCAGAGCTGTTTGACCCCGAACCGCGGACCTGGGGTCTGCGCGGCGACCCCTACCTCTGGCGAGCACTACGCGAGCACCTGTCAGGCGCTGACATGCCAGGATCAGCCGACAATGTGGCCACCAAACTGCACGCCGCCTTCGGTGAGCTTGTCGGCCTCGATCTGGCCAGCGACCCGGCCTCGTCGGTCCACAGGGAGCAGTTCGCGCACGGCGGCATGTCCAGCGGGATGGTTAGCCTCGATGCATGGCGGCAGCGGCTTATACCCATGCTCGTCGAGCGCGCCCGGACAATCATCGGATAGCCTGGCAGACAGCACGCGGTTGCGCCTAGGGTTCCGCGCCGTCCCCCGTTTCTGCTCGTCACAACAAGGGGAATGGCGGGCTGGACCGAGCGGCGCCAAGACCCTGCCGTTCGGCGCCGCACGTCAGCGCCGGCCCTCAGGAGAACACCTGACGGGATAAAAGCCCCGAGGGCTCATGTCGGCATGCCCGGAATCGGGCCGCCCGGAAGGAGCCTTTGCGGGAATGCTTGTGCAACCGCATCTCACCGCCCTGGTGATCGCCATTGTCATCGGCGCCGGCGCGCTGCACGCCTGCTGGAACGCCATCGCCAAGCAGGTAAGCGACCGGCTTATGGTCTTCGCCTGGCTCGGCCTCTCGTCGATGCTGACTGGCGGGATCGTGCTCGCCGTCACGGGTCTGCCGCGCAGCCAGGCGATCCCGTACACAGTCACGTCGGCTGTGATCCACATCGGTTACAACCTGGCCTTGATGAACTCCTACCGGCTCGGCGCGCTCAACCAGACCTATCCGATCGCCCGCGGCACATCGCCGCTGATCGTCGCCGTCGGCGCTTACTTGCTGGCGGGTGAGCACCTCAGCGCCATCGCCCTGGTCGGCGTTGCGACGCTTGCCGCGGGCCTGATGAGCCTCGCCGCCTCCGCCGGGCGGCTGTCCCGGCGCGACCTGCCCGCCGTCGGCGCGGCCGTGCTGACCGGCCTGACTATCGCGGCCTACACCATCACAGACGGCCTCGGGGTGCGGCACGCGCACGATCCGCTTGCGTATACCGCGCTGCTCTTCGTCCTGCAAGGGCCCCCGCTGCTCGCGGCTGCTGCCATCCGCCGCCCGCTGGCTGCATGGAAAGACACGACAATCATGAACCGCGGCATACTCGCCGGCCTGCTGAGCATGCTCGCCTACGGCATAGTGCTCTGGGCTCAGGCTCGCGCACCGCTCGCCGAGGTCGCCGCGATCAGGGAGACCAGCGTGGTTTTTGCGGCGCTGATCGGCGTGGCCTGGCTTGGCGAGGACTTCGGGCGCCGCCGAGTGGCCGCAGCCGTCGTGATCGCCACCGGCATCGTTCTCATCGGCCTGTAACGTGCGCCATCGCTTGACCTCTCCTGTCGGCTTATCGTCTGATATTCCAGACTCACTTCATCAGCGGAAGGGATCTCCCTTGCCTGCCATCGCGCACCCTGCCCGCTCCGGCGCCGCATTGCTGGCCATATCCGCCGTGCTGTTCGCGATCCCAGCCGCCGGGCACGCGGCGGCGGTTACCGGGCACACGGTCCGGCTCACTCAGGTAAGCAGCGACCCGTTCACCAACCCGGGCAGCCAGCACGCCACCGAAGTCGAGCCGGATATCTTCGCGTTCGGCAGCACTATCGTGGGGGCTTATCAGACCGGCCGGTTCTTCGGAGGCGGTTCATCCGACATCGGCTGGGCAACGTCATCCGACGGTGGCACCTCCTGGCGTCACGGCATGCTCCCCGGCGTCACAACGCACTTTGGCGGTGGTCACTGGCATCGCGCATCTGACCCTTCCGTCGTGTACGACGCCAAGTACCGCACCTGGATGATCGCTGGCCTTGGCGTCAGCACCCAGGGGATCGGGCTGGGCGTCTCGGTCAGCCGTTCGACCGATGGCCTGCACTGGCGCCGACCCGTCATTGCCTACGGCAATGATCAGAAGTTCTACGACAAGGACTGGATCACCTGCGACAACCACCCCGCCAGCCCGCACTACGGCAACTGCTACATCGAAGCCGATATCGCCTCGAACGACGACCAGGTCATCATGAGCACTTCGCGTGACGGCGGGGCCTCGTGGTCAGCTCCCGAGACGCCATCTGGGCGCCCGACCGGGCTCGGCGGCCAGCCACTCGTCCAGCCTGACGGCAAGGTGATCATCCCGTTCCTCGGGATCGGCCGCATTGAGGCGTTCTCTTCGGCCAATGGAGGCAGCAGCTGGAGCCGGCCATCCCCGATCGCCAACACGAGCCTTCACTTCGTCGCGGGCAACATGCGCAGTGGCGACAGCCTTCCATCCGCCGCGATGGACGCGGGCGGCACTGTCTATATAGCCTGGCCAGCCTGTCGCTTCCGCGCCCACTGCTCAGCCAACGACATCGTGCTCTCGACCTCGGCTAACGGCACCGCCTGGTCGCGCCCGCGGCGAATCCCTATCGACGCCACCACCAGCGGTGCCGACCATTTCATTCCTGGCATCGGCGTTGACCCCGCGACGTCGGGTCGGACGGCCAAGATTGGCCTGTACTACTACTTCTTCCCCAAGGCCCGCTGCTCCGTGGCCACCTGCAAGCTTGAGGTGGGATACATCTCCTCGGCGAACGCGGGCAAGACCTGGAGCACCGCGATCAGAGTCGCTGGGCCGATGAAGGTCTCCCAGATAGCGCGCACCAACCAAGGCAACATGGTGGGCGACTACCTCGCCACCGCCGTCGAGCACGGCCGGGCCTTCTCGATTTTCGCCGTCGGCAAGGCGCCCGCCGCCGGCCGAGAGTTCAACGAGGCCATGTACACGGCCGGGGGACTGCCAATGACCGGCGGCACCGCGAAGGCCAGCACCGGCCCGGTCAAGTCCCCAGAACGGATTGGGCCTTCGCTCGGCACCCTAAGCAGAACTGGTGCCCGATGATGGGAACCAAGCTGGTCTGGTGCGACGACAGGTAGTGCATGCAAGTACGTGAACGGCATCGGGCATGAGAGCTAGCCCCGATGAGCGCGACGACGCGGCGCTGCTGCGCGGCGTGGCCGGTGGCGATGAGGCGGCGCTGGCCGCCTTGTACGACCGTCATGCCGGCTGGCTGACCGTCAGGATGTCGCGCCGGTGCGGCGACCCCGATCTGGTCGATCACGCCGTTCAGGACACCTTCCTTGCGCTCTGGCGCGGGGCCGAAGCTTATCGCGGCAGCGGCGACGTGGCCGCGTTCGTCTGGGGCATCGGGATCCGGCGGCTAATTGACGTGATCCGCAGGGAAACCGGGGTCAGACGCCGCCTGCAGCACCCCGGGGGATTCCGGGGGGTCGTCCCCCCGGGCCAGCACCGCGCCGAGCAGCAGCACCTGGTCGTGTCGGCTGAGGATCAGGTGCTGGCCGGCATCGAGCACGGCCGACTCGGTGAGGCGCTGGCGAGCCTGTCACCCGAGCTGCGCTCCGCGCTCGAAGCCACCGTGCTCGACGGCCTGACCTGCGCGGAGGCAGCCGTGCTACTCGGCGTCGCTGAAGGCACGGTGAAATCGCGCTGCCACCGGGCGCGCCAGGCGCTGCGAGCCGCACTCGCCGAACCGCCACCCGGGCCCGGATCCGCGACGGCCCGCCGCCACGCCTGGGGGACACCATGACGCACATTCATGACCGCGCACCCGACTGCACTGGATATTCAGAAAAATTGCTGGCCGCCTATGCCGCCGGGAAGCTCAGCAGCACTGAAACCTGGTCCATCGAGGCCCACGTGATGGCCTGCGCGACGTGCCGCTCAGACCTGTCGGCCCATGTGGATGCCGAGCGGCTCACACGAAACCGGTCGGCGCTGCTTGTCCGCCTAGCTACCGGTGAGGCCGGCCTTGCCCGCCGCCTGCTGCGCCGCTGCCGGATCCCCGACTACCTGGTCACGTTGCTGGCCGCGACACCGTCGTTGCGTCGATCCTGGCTGCTGTCCGTGGCCGGCGTGCTGGCCGTCGTGACCGGCGAGGCAGCGCTGGTCAGGTACGACGTGACCAGCAGCGTGCCAGGCGGGTACATCGGCCAGGACTTCCTGGTCCCGTTCGTTCTCCTTGCTCCGTTGCTGCCGCTGGCAGGCGTCGCAGCCGCGTTCATACCGCTGTTCGACCCGGCCTACCGGCTGGCGATCGCTGCCCCGTTCTCCAGCCTCACGCTGCTCCTGGCCCGGGCGGTCTCGGCGCTGACCGCAGCGATGATCCCCGTCGCGTGCGCCGCGTTCCTCCTGCCAGGGCCCGGGTGGCTGCCCGCCGCATTCCTGTTGCCATCGTTGGCGGTGTGCGCGATCGCGCTGGCGGCCGGTACGGTGATCAGCCCGCTCGCAGCCGCGATCGGGGCCGGAACGCTATGGGCCCTGCCGGTGCTGCTTCTGACCGTGTCTCACCTGCCGCTGACGATCGTGGGGTGGCGCGGCCAGGCCATCTGCGCCGCCGCGATGCTAGCCGCTGTCGCAGTGCTGCTCGTACGCCGTGACCGCTTCGAGTTCGGATGGATGAGATAGATGACCGTGAGTGCACGCACCATGGCGGCCACCGTCACAGTGACCGGCCTGTCCCGTTCGTACGGGACGACCCGGGCGCTCCAAGACGTCGACCTGGGGTTCGACCGCGGCATCACCGGCCTGCTCGGACCGAACGGCGCGGGGAAGACCACCTTGCTTTCCGTGCTGGCCACCGTCGCCGAGCCTGACGCTGGCCAGGTGTCGGTGTTCGGGCTCAACCCCAGGATCAAGGCTGAGCGGGTAGCGGTCCGCCGCCGGCTCGGGTACCTGCCGCAGGAACTCGGGTATCACCGGCACTTCACCGTCGCCGGCTTCCTTGACTACATGGCGATCTTGAAGGAGATCTCCGACCGGCACCTGCGCGCGGATGAGGTGACCAGGGTGCTGACCGTCACCGGCCTTGAGCGTCTCGCCGGGAAACGGATACGGACGCTGTCGGGCGGTATGCGGCAGCGGCTAGGGATCGCCCAGGCGCTGCTTGGCAGCCCGGATTTGCTGATACTCGACGAGCCGACCGCCGGGCTTGACCCTGAGCAGCGGCTGCGGTTCAGGGAGCTGCTTTCCGACCTGCCCGGCAATCCGGTGATCGTGTTGTCCACCCATCAAGCCGATGACATCTCAGCGATCTGCCCTCGCGTCGTCGTGCTGCTTCACGGGCAGGTCTGCTTCACCGGCACGCCGGCCGAACTGGCCACCACGGCCGCCGGACGCGTGTGGGCAGCAAGCAAACGCGACGAGAGCGTCTACCTGTCCTGGCGGGGCGGTGACGGCCTGTGGCGCAACATCGGCGACCAGCGGCCAGCCGGCGCCCAGGCCGTCACGCCCACGGTCGAGGACGGCTACCTGCTGCTCTCGCACGCGGCCGGTGCGCGATGACGGCCGATGCCGCGACTCGCGCTGGGGACGCCAGCGGCCCGGTACTCACCGCGACCCGCCGTACCAGCCAGATGCGGATCGTGCTCGGGTTGGCAAGGGCCGAGGCGCCGCTGCTGTTTCGCAGCGTGCTCGTGCTGGCCGGAATGCTCGCCGGCGGCGTGCTGGTCTGGAATCTCACGAGATCCGCTGAGCCGCTGTGGTGGAACACCGCCTGGCAGATCGGCGAAGGACAGGCCATACTCGCCTCCACCGTGCTGATCGCCGCGCAGCTGGCTGCCGGGCGAGCCAGGCGGGACGGCCTGGGCGAGCTGTACGACAGCTTCCCCGTATCCGCGGCTACCCGCACCGCAGCTCACCTGACCTCCCTGATCGGAGCGGCGGCCGTAAGCGTCCTGTTCATCGGCGGTGCGGCCGCCTGGGTCCAGATCCGCGGCGGCGTCGGCACCCCTAGCGCGGGCGTGCTGGTCGGCGGGGTGTTGCTGGTCGTCGCCGCCGGCGCCGCCGGGATCGCGCTTGGCGCCCGGCTGCCTCATCCGCTGGCCGGCGTGCTCGCCGCCGTGGTGGTGTTCGCCCTGTTTTTGGAGTCCTACCGGTTCCCCGGAGCGATCCCTTGGCTGTTCCCGTGGACCATATCCGGTCAGTTCGGCGCGCTGTACGCTCCGCTGACTAACTACCCCCCTGGCGGGGCTCACGCGCTGGAACTGGCTGGGATAGCGATCGGAATTGCCGCCATAGCGATCGCGCTGACGAGCGACCGTGCCCCGCACCGCCTGTGGCTTGCAGTCGCGGGCGTCTTGTCCGTGGCGCTGGTCGCCACTGGCGTCGCCGCCCAGCTACGCCCGATACCCACGACCGAGCTGAACCGGCTGTTCCGCGCGGAAGCCAGGCCGTCAGTTGTCCAGCACTGCACCACCGCCAGCGACGTGCGCTATTGCCTCTACCCCGGCTTCGCAAGCCAGCTGTCGGCGCTTGAGAAACCGGTGAACAACGTGATCTCCCGGCTGCCCGCGCGTCCCGCGCACGCGCTGACGGTCGCGCAGGCAATGCTCGTCTCGCCCGGCGATTCACTCCTCACGCACGGTCACGGTCGTCAGCAGCTGGCCAGGTGGAACGCCGAGGCGAATGCCGCGCCGGCTAACGCCCCGGCCGCGTCGACGATCTACCTGATCGTCGGGATCTGGCCGGCCGGAGCGGCGCTGGCTGACGCGCGGCTTGCTGTGGCGCTCGGGGCCGCGGAGTGGGCGGTTAACCTGCCGCCAAGCGCCATCGGCTTCGCAAGCTCTGGAGCCTCATGCGTCCCTGACGATCAGGCGCGAGAGGCGATCGCGATCTGGCTGGCCATCACGGCTACCCACGTTCACACCGCCCTGCAGCTGCGAGTCGGCCCTCACGGCACGCTCGGCGGCCCGACCTCTGAGGTGGGCCACAAGATGATCTTCAATTGGACTTATCCGGGCGAGTTCCAGGGCTACATCTCCTCAGGGCCCCAGCTCACGGCTAACGGATACCTGCTGGCCGCCAAGATGGCAGCCCTTCCAGCGGCGAAGGTCGCCCGCGTGCTTGACTCCGCGTGGCCCACCTGGCTGAACTGGCGCACCACCGACGCCCAGCTAGCCAGGGCTCTCGGCATCCGCGCGCCCGATATCACCGTGCCCGCACCTCCGAAGAAGCCCAGACCAGGGGTGACGTTCGTGGAGCCAACTGGACCGATCCCGGTTACCCCGATATGCGCCTCATGATCGCCAGGCACGTCGTCAGGACAACGCCCTGGGTGACGCTTATCGCCGGATGCCTGACCGGCACCGCTCTGCTGGCCGCGGCCGCTTACGCCGCCGCAACCCAGCACTGGGCGCTAAACCAGGACGCGGTCAGGCTCGCCTTCCTTCCGGTGATCGCCGCGCTGGCGTTCGTGCCGCGCGACCCGTTCCGCCCGATGGCTCAGACGGCACCGACGTCGGCGTGGCTGACATCCGCTGGCCAGATCCTGCTGACCCTGCCGGTCGTGGCGGTCACCTGCCTGGCGCAATTGCGCCTCATGGACTACACCATCGCCCGGCTGTCGCGCGGCACCACAGCCCATGCCCCCGCCATCTACCCGCTCATCGCCCAGCTGGCCGGGTGGTGCGCGCTCACGCTGGCAGCCGCCGCCTGCTGCGACCGCTCACGCTACGCCAACCTCACGGGCGCCGTCGCTGGCCCGGTCAGCTTCGTGATCTTCGCGCTCGCCCGTTATGCGCCGCGAATAGACCGACTCTTCGACGCGCCGCCAGGAACCGCGCACGCTGTGACCGCCGCGTGGTACATCGTCGCCGCGACCGCGACGGCCCTGCTCGTGGCTGCGCTGCGTGACCGATGGCAACGCTACGCGCGCAAGCTCCGGCTGGTGTCACGGCCTCGCTGAGCACAAAGGCCGCAGGAACGGACAATAACCCTAGAAAAGGGCTGGGTCCCGGCCAGCAGGGGGGAGGCAAGCCGGGACCCAAGGGCACAATCCCTACATCATCATCAGCGCCGGGCGGCCAGATTTCGTTACACCCCTAGACCATTGGCGGAGATCTTTTTTTCTGGCTCGGTCAGGTCGGGTCAGCAGACGCAATCAAGGCAATTGCAGCTGCATCCCGCCGTGCAGCTGCAGAGGCCCCCGTTGCAGCACTTCTCGGCGCGGCACGGCGCCAATGCGCGTGCTTGTCCTGGTATTGGTTCCGTCATCAGCTAACTCCCCGTGTCTCCCCCGCGGACAGCTTCCCGGCGATGGCGAGCATAATCCGTCCCATTGACTGCTCACCGGCGTCAGGGCGACTATCGATCCCAGACCTGCGGGTTCAGCAGTGTCGGCGGGCGCTCGCCGTCGAGCGCGGCGAACAGGTTGTCCGCCGCCAGGTTGGCCATCGCGAGGCGAGTCTCGACGGTGGCCGAGCCGAGGTGCGGTATGAGCACCGCGTTCTCGCACGCGAGCAGGTCGGGATGCACTTCGGGCTCCCGCTCGAAGACGTCGATACCGGCCGCGAAGATCTGTCCGCCGGCAAGCGCCGCCGCCAGCGCCTGCTCGTCGATCACCGGCCCGCGGGATGTGTTCACGAGCACCGCGGTCGGCTTCATGGCGGCCAGCCGGTCGGCGTTGATCAAGTGCCTGGTCTCTGGCGTGAGGTTCGTGTGCAGGGAGACGAAATCCGACTCGGCGAGCAGCCCGTCAAGGTCCCGGTATTCAGCGCCGAGTTCGCGCGCCACCTCGGCTGGCGGGCGGAACGTGTCGTGATACAGGATCCGCATCGAGAACCCGCGTGCACGCCGGGCCAGTGCCTGCCCGATCCGGCCGAAACCCACCACGCCCAGCGTCTTGTGGTGCACGTCCTGCCCGAGCATCATCAGCGGACCCCAGATCCACGGCTCGCGTGAGCGCAGGAACCTGTCGCCTTCTGCGATCCGCCGGGAGGCCGCCATCATCAGCGCGAACGCGGTATCGGCTGTGGTCTCGGTCAGCACTTCCGGAGTATTCGACGCCGGCACGCCGTGCCTGGTGCAGGCGTCGACGTCGATGTTGTCAAAGCCCACCGCGTAGTTGGCGACGATCTTGAGCTGAGGCCCGGCGGCGTCGAGGAACTCGTCGTCGACCCGGTCGGTCAGCAGCGTGATCGCCCCGGCCTTCCCGGCCACCTCCGCCAGTAGGTGCGCCCGCGGCATCGCGCCACCGCCGTCGTACAACGTCATCTCGCAGCGATCGGCGACGCGCTCCAGCGCTTCGGCAGGAAGACGGCGCGTGACCAGAACCGGTGGACGTTCGCCCATGGTCAGGCCTCCAGTTCCGGCAGGACCGCCGCCACCGCGTCGAGCGCCTCGCGAATTGCCTCAACCGAGTTCGCGTAGGAGAACCGCAGGTATCCCTCGCCGTGCTCGCCGAATGCCGTGCCGGACAGCGCGGCTACTCCAGCCCTGCTGAGCAGGTGCTCCTCGATCTGCTTCGACGGTATCCCGAACGACTTCACCGAGGGGAACGCGTAGAACGCGCCCCCTGGCTGCACGCACGTAATGCCGTCGATGTCATTCAGCCCGGCCACGATCACGTCGCGGCGCTTGGCAAACTCAGCGATCATCTGCTCAATCGGGTCCCACGGGCCGGTGAGCGCCGCTATCGCCGCCCGCTGGCTGAACGCGCTCGTGCACGACACCGAGTTGATCACGAGCCGGCAAACCGGCTCGACAAGGGCGGCAGGGAACACGCCGAATCCCAGGCGCCAGCCTGTCATCGCGTACGTCTTGCTCCACCCGTCGAGCAGGACGGTGCGCTCGGCCATACCTGGCACGTCGAGCACAGAGGCGTGGCTCCCTTCGTAGCGGATCGCCCAGTACACCTCGTCAGACAGAACCAGCAGGTCGTTCTTAATGGCGATCTCGGCGATCGCCTCGCAATCGGCTTTGGATAGCGCCGAACCGCACGGGTTGTGCGGGCTGTTGAGCACGAGCAGCCGCGTTCTCGGCGTCACCAGGCTCGCCAGTTCCTCCGGGTCGGGGCGGAACTGGTTCTCCTCGCGCAGCGGCAGCGGTACCGGCTTCGCGCCGACGAAGCTGGCGATGGACTCGTACATCGGGAACCCGGGACTCGGGTAGATGACCTCATCGCCTTCCTGGCAGGTCGCCAGCATCAAGAACCACATGATGGGCTTCGCGCCGGGTGTCACGATCACGCGATCTGGGGTCGTCTCCAGCCGGCCGGTACGCGAGAGCCACGAGGCCACCGCCTCCCTGGTCTCTGGCAGTCCAGGAGCCGGCACGTAGTGGGTGAACCCGGCCTGCAGGGCCTCGACAGCTGCCTGCACGATGTGAGCTGGTGTGTCGAAGTCCGGTTCGCCGATCTCCAGGTGAATGATCTTCTGGCCCTGCGCTTCCAGCGCCCGGGCCCGTGCGAGGACCTCGAAAGCCGACTCTGTTCCGAGCCTGGATATACGGACAGCGAGCCTACCTGCGTGAAATGTCTGCGATACGGTCATGATGTCGTTATACCTCGCCCGGGGCGTGACCGCAGCGCAGTCACCGGGGCCAGTTGATCGCAGGTCGGAACAGTGAACGAGATCGCTTCATTCATCGAGGCCATGCCCAAGGCTGAGCTACATGTCCATATCGAAGGCACGCTTGAGCCAGAACTCAAATTCGAGCTTGCCGTGCGCAACGACATCAGACTGCCGTACGGATCTGCCGATGACATGCGAGCGGCTTACTCGTTCAACGATCTTTCGTCATTCCTCGCAGTGTATTACGAGGGCATGAGCGTGCTTATCAGTGAGCGAGATTTCTACGATCTGGCCATGACTTATTTCCGGAAGGCCAGTTCTCAGAACGTCGTGTACGCCGAGGTATTTTTCGACCCTCAGGCTCATATGGCTCGGGGCGTGCCGTTCGGTACCATTATCTCTGGCCTACGCCGTGCACAGCAGGATGCTTTGTCGTTCGGTTTGCGGACCCAGTTGATCATGTGCTTTCTCAGGGACATGTCCGCGCGTTCCGCGATGCAGACCCTCGAGCAGTCCCTGGCGTACCAGGACTGGATCGTCGGGGTCGGGCTTGATTCCGACGAGCGGGGCAACCCGCCGCTGAAATTCGCCGATGTATTCGAGCGTGCCCGAGGCGAGGGATACCGCCTGACCATGCACTGCGATGTCGACCAGGAGGACTCCGTTGACCACATTAGGCAGTGCCTCGACGACGTCGGCGTCGAGCGGATCGATCACGGCGTAAATTGCGTGGAAGACGACTACCTGATACACCGCCTGAAAGAATCTCATACGGGCCTGACCGCGTGCCCTATCTCGAATAGCTACGTGACCGCCGGCCTCAAAGCGCGCGAGATCAAGCTGATGCTAGAGAACTCGCTGCTTGTCACGGTGAATTCGGACGACCCAGCATATTTTCCTGGCTACATTAACGAGCATTTTATCTCAGTCGCCAATGCGGCACCGCTCGAGAGGCAGCAGGTCATCCGCCTTGTGCGTAACGCGTTCATGATCGCCTGGATCGATGGCGGTGACAGGGACAAGTACCTGCAGAACCTCGACGCCTACGCCGGCTGTTGAGACCATGGCACGGTACACATACTCTTGCCCGCTCCGCTGGGCTGACATGGACGTCTACGGTGTCATCAACAATGTGGCGTTCGTGCGCTACCTGGAAGAAGCGCGGGTAGACCTCCTGCTCTGCATGGCACCAAGTGAGCAGGACAGCTTCCTCGGTCGTGGGTCAGTCGTGGTGCGGCACGAGATCGACTACAAGAACCCGCTCGTCCACCGTCGTGAGCCGGTCGAGGTAGAAACGTGGGTAAGCCGCTTGCGTGCGTCATCGGTCACGATCAGCTACCTGGTCAAAGACGGCGATCACCGCTACGCCAGCGCCCGCAGCGTTCTTGCGCCCTTCGATTACAAAGCACGCCGCCCCCGGCGGCTCACCCAGCCCGAGACCGCCTTCTTCGAAAAGTACCTGGAACCTGACCAGGCGCCGCGCTAGCCCGCTAACCGAGGACAGCAACTATCCCACGCTGTCGCTATAACGACAGCAACGAGGCCACGCTGTCATGGGCGGCCGCCCGCCAACGACAGCGATGTCCCCACGCTGTCGCGCAGAGCGCTTGTGAACGACAACGTCGTCCCGGTGCTGTCGCCAGGGCAGCAGCTGCGGGACGACGTTGCGGTCGGAACAGCACCCCGAGCGACGACGCCGGGACGACGTTGCCGTTAACCGGCGCCGGCGCGGCGTCTTACCCGCGACCGGGCCAACCACGACCCCGCAGCCACCACCGGAACGTCGGCCCCTTTGCTATATGCACCCATGA
>Ga0126381_100000598_pt1 | contig 39703 bp, 40 predicted proteins | sample PanSoiMetPlot_28_FD_96465 | JGI IMG/M metagenome (GOLD analysis project Ga0126381, IMG submission 96465) | Tropical forest soil microbial communities from Panama - MetaG Plot_28 | ecosystem: Environmental > Terrestrial > Soil > Tropical forest > Bulk soil | place: Panama | collected 2016-02-17 | reverse complement strand
ATGCGTGTCACGAAACTGCGTCGGATATTTCAATCCCGCGCCAATCATGCGGTCGAAGCCGAGATGCGCGAGCCAGATCAATCCGTAAGGCGTGAGTTGTGGTGCCGGCAGAATCGCGGCCAATAGTAGGAGGACAATTGGACCTACTGCGGTATGCACCAGGTTGTACAACGTAGCGCCGAGTTTCACATTGATTGCGTAGCCAATCATGAAGACGTCAGGGACAAGGACAAGCACGGCGAACAGCCACCAGCGAAAATGCGAATGAGCGTAAAACGCCAGCGTAGCTGCAAAAACTGCTGCTCCTTCCGCATGCAACAGCCAACGAGGACGCGTGAGCATGAGTGTCTCCTTCGTGTAGTGCCCGCCGTCTGCGGCGGGTGCATGCAGTTTCACAACCGCTGCCTTTATTCTTTGGCGAGATGAGAATACTACTTTGATGCCCAGTTGTGCAGCGAAGGGTAGCGCCGCGATCCTTGGCCCACAGATGAAGCGCGTAGCAATCGATGTCAAGGTGATCGAATTGAAGGGTAGCGGCCATTGGCTGATGGAAGAGCGACTGCGAGACACCATGGACGCGCTCGTCGAGTTTCTCTGAGGTGTCAAAGTCACCACTCGCTGCGAAAATCTTCTTAGCAACTGATACAGAGGCTCGTGGTTTAGCCAGCTGGTTACAAGCAGGACACTAGGTCGATTGGCTGCCGAATCATGCTCGGCTAAGTAGCCCTCAACAGGCTGCTGCTCGTCGCGCTAGGAGACTCGTGTCCCGCTCATGATATTAGTCCTCAGCTTGCGCCTTCGTGAGCAGACGCACCTCAGAATTCCTACAGAAACGATTGAAGCTCGCCAGGCCTCGGACGTTAGGATTTGAAGCTGGGTACCTCCTGGCATTCATCCACGAGGTTGCTTCCAAATCACAAGAGCGCGGAGGGACGTTCGCGTTCGCGAGGACACGATCAGCGCAGCTTTTCTCGAACGCTTGTAAGGATTTCGTCGGAGAATCGCGGATTCTGCACTGCGCGGGCCAGTACTATGCCACCGATCATCGCCGCTGCCCGAAAGATCGCTTCCTTTCGGTCCCCGCCCCTCGCGGAAAGGATTTCCTCAAGTCCCTGTTCCAAGGCGATTTTTACAGCAGGGGTTGAGCGAGTCACCTCCTGGGCCAGCGCGGCCATGGTGCAGCCGTCGCCCGGATTATCCCGGTGCCACAAGCTTAGGTACCGGTCAGCATAGGATCCCTTTCTCTTCTTGCTGTTGCCGCGCTGCATGCGTCCTAGGGAAACCTTTTGGCCGTAGGCAACGGCCGCCGCCTGCAGTTCTTCTTTAGAATTGAAATGCGCATAGAAGGCGCCGTGCGTCAGGCCCGCGGCCTTCATCACTTCACCCACGCTTACGTTATCAAATCCCCTTTCACGAAATAGGCGGGAAGCCTCCTTCACAATCCGTTCATGTTTTGCGGCGGTTTCTTCGGCGGGATAGCGCATAAATTTTTTGTATCCTTCCATCTATGATGGTCATCATATCATATGTATGACGGTCATCCTATTTGATGCTAGCCATACAAAAGGAGGCATTATGAAGCTCACGGGCAAGAAGGCTCTTATTACGGGCGGTAACAGTGGCATCGGCCTGGCGACAGCCCGACTTTTCATTGCGGAGGGCGCGCAGGTTGCTATTACCGGGCGCGATCAGAACACGCTGGATGAGGCCGTTGCAGAACTGGGACCCAACGCGCGTGGATACCGCGCTGACATCACCCTTGCGGAAGACCGCAAGCGGTTGTTCGCATCCCTGGCCAAAGATTTCGGCAAACTTGACATTGTCTTCGCGAACGCCGGCATTTCCGGGCGTACGCCTACCGGCTCGACCGAAGAGGCCGTTTTTGAGAACGTGATTCATACCAATCTTAATGGAGCTTTCTTTACCGTAAATTCAGCGGCGCATCTTCTGAACGACAACGGCAGCATTATCTTCAATGGGTCGGTACATAACTACCTCGGTCAACCCGGCGTCGCCGCATATGCAGCTACGAAGGGCGGCCTTGTCTCAATGGCGCGTTCCATCGCCGCCGACCTTGCACCTCGGAGCATTCGCGTAAATGTCGTCGCACCTGGCGCGACGAAGACCCCCATTTGGAAGCGCGGGCCGCGTGCCTCTATTTCCGCGGAAGAGTCCGCTAAGTTGGCGAAGTTCGTCTCATCCTCGGTACCGCTCGAGCGATGGGGCGAGCCCGAAGAACTTGCTAAGGCCGTGCTCTTCCTTGCCTCGGAGGATTCTTCATACGTCAACGCGGTCGAGCTGATGGTGGATGGCGGAGCCACGGGTGCGCCGTTTGGAGCTCCCGTTTTTCAAGGCGCATTTAAGCCGGTCGGTTCTAGCGAGACGAAGCTGGCAGGAGCTCGTGCGGAAGGAAGTCCACAGTGAACCTCAACAGCGTCGAACGAACGCAGCTTGGGTCCCGGAACTGCAGGTATTTACCCGATGGATGATAGCGTAAAAACCTGCAAACATTTATTTTGGGAAAATGGGCGAACGGTTACTGATTACCGCTCCATCAGAACCTTCCTACAACAGCGGCCAGGAAACTGAGTCAGTTACCTTTGCCTCGAAGATGCTAACCTTATGCTGCTAGGGGAGTGACTTTACCATGAAAAAGACCGCCCCCATTCCTTTTGCTGGCTCCCAACTCAACGAAACACGTCATGTGTGCGCGTTTTTTAACAGTGAGGAAGAAGAGTATCGCGTTCTCCTTCCGTTCATTAAGGACGGGTTCCGGTGTGGCCACAAGGCGATTCACGTTGTTAACCCGGAACAGAGGAACGACCACTTGAACCGTTTGATTGCGGCAGGTATCGACACGGCAGCCGCCGAGCAAAGCGGTCAACTCGAGCTCAAAACCAACACCGAAGCGTACCTTCGGGACGGCCATTTCGATAAGGATCGGATGGTGGAGGTCTTCGAGCAATTGGCGAGCGGCAACGCCAAGGGAGGATTCCCCCTCAGTCGTATCGTGTGTCGCATGGACTGGGCGGTGGAAGACGGATCGTACGTTGACGATGTTGTGGAGTTCGAATCGCGTGTCAACGAAGTGTGGAACCGTCACGAGGACGCGGTCATCTGCACCTACTATCTTAGGAAATTCGGTGGAGACAACGTGATTGACATCCTTCGGACACACCCGATGGTGATTATCGGCGGCATCCTCCAACACAATCCCTTCTTTGTGCCTCCCGCGCAGTTTCTGCCTGAGTTTCGCGAACGGCGAGCGAGGCAGGCCGCGGCACGCTCTACGGCGGTCTAACTTGGAAGCGCGACTGGAAGATCCTGCGCAGGAAGTGAAGCGCCTGAAGCGTTGCGTTAACGACGTGGTTAGCCTCGTCGCTCTTCCTGCCATGTGGGCGGATAGTGAGCCATCGCAAATTGTGAGGACGCTGGTCGACGTGCTCCGCGGCGTGCTAGACCCGGACCTGGTTTATGCACTGTTGAAAGACGCAAGCGGAGAGCCGCTCATCGAGATTGTGCGGTTCTCTTCTGTGTGGGAAGTAGCGCCGCAGCCGCAAGAAATCGGCGCCCTACTCCACAAATGCTTGGGAGACAATCCGCAAGAGTGGCCTACCGCGGTTCGGAAACCCTTTCGAGAGCGAGACATTTCGATCGTCCCGCTGCCATTGGGCTTGCACTACGAATTCGGCCTAATCGTAGCGGGATCCCAGCGGACAGATTTCCCGCAGGAAACGGAAAGACTAATTTTGCAGTTGGCGGCAAATCAGGCGGCCATCGGACTGCAAGAAGCACGCATCCTGAGTGAACAGAAGAAGGTCGCCCTTCAACTCGAGCTGCAAGTTGCGGAACGGACCGCCCGCATTGCTGCAGCCAATGAAGACCTAAGAAAGGAAATTGCCGAGCGCAAAGAAGCCGAGCTAAAACTGCGCCGAAGCGAAGCAGACCTATTGGAGGCACAGCGACTTACGCAGACCTGTAGCTGGAAACATGACATTCCGTCCGGGAGAGTCTCTGTCTCGCCGGAGGCGCTGCGAATGTATGGTGTCAATGCGGGTGAGGACACATCCGATGCCAAATGTTGGTTTGGCAAAATCCATCCGGAAGACCGCGGGCGTGTTCAGAGCCTTTTTGAAAAATCCGAGTCCGAGAAGACCCCTTACGAAGCAGACTACCGAGTTGTACTTCCCGACGGATCCACTAGATACCAACACTCAGTCGGGCGCCCAGTCTTGACCGGGTCAGGTGAGCTCGTTGAGTTTATCGGTACGGCGGTCGACGTCACGGAGCAGGTGCAAGCGAGAGCTGCTCTGCAGAAAGCATTCGATGAAATCGAACAATCGGAAGCCAAGCTGCGGCAGGTGATTGAGACGATCCCAGCACTGGCTTGGTCTGCCCGGCCAGATGGTCCGGCGGAATTCTTCAATCGCCCTTGGCTGGAATACGCGGGCCTCTCTTATGACCAAGCGCGCGGCGTTGGCTGGGTTAAGGCAGTTCATCCGGATGATCTCAACAGGCTCATGGAGTATTGGCGATCAATTCTTGCATCTGGAAAACCAGGTGAGATCGAAGCAAGACTCCGCCGCTTTGACGGAGAATACCGGTGGTTTCTGTTCCGAGCAAATCCTTTGCGCGACAAGTCAGGTACGGTCGTCAAATGGTACGGAACAAACGTTGACATTGAGGACCGCAAACGCGCCGAGCAGGAATTAAGGCGCAGTGAGGCGTTCCTGGTGGAAGGCCAGCGTCTCAGCCGAACTGGCAGCTTTTTGTGGTGTGTAACGACAAACGAAATCACCTGGTCTGAGGAACTCTATCGGATCTTTGAGTTTGATAAGAGCTTGCCGGTGACACTCGAGCGCATCGGCAGCCGAGTATATCCTGATGACCTCCCGTTGCTGCAGGACATGATCGAGCGAGCGCGCGGCGCCGCCAGCGACTTCGAATACCAGCACCGGCTGCTGATGCCTGACCAGTCCGTCAAGCACATACATTTGTTTGCCCACGCAACCCGAGATAAGTATGGTCGGCTGGATTACGTCGGCGCGGCTCAGGACGTGACAGATCTTCACACGATCACCGATGCTATTCCGATTGGAATCTCGATCCTCGCGCCGGATGGATCGACACTCTACGTGAACCAGCCGGCTCTTGATCGCATTGGAGTTACCTTACAAGAGGTCAAGGGTAAAGGGCTCTTAGAGGGAATCTGCCATCCTGACGATCTGGATCGGATGCTCGACGAGCGTCGCATCGGACTGTCTAAGGGAGTTCGATTCGAGTTGGAAATGCGCTTTTTGCCCATTGCCGCAGCCAAGCGCATTCAGCAGGGAGACTATCGCTGGCATCTCTCTCAGTACAACCCGTTAAAAGACGAATCTGGCAAGATCGTCCGCTGGTACGTTACGTCAATCGACATCGATGACCGCAAACGCGCCGAGCAGAAGCTGCGGGAAAGTGAGGAAAGTCTTCGCACGATCACCGATGCCATTCGCCAGTCCATCGCGGTCCTGGCGCCGGATGGCACGATCCTGTACTTAAACAGGGTATTTCGAGAGACCACCGGGCTCTCGATGCGCGAGGGAAACGACAAGACCCTCCATAAGCGAGTCTTTCATCCGGAGGACCTGGACCGCGTCCTAGCCGAACGACGAGAGGGACTTTTGTGCGGGACTCCTTTCGAATACGAAGCGCGCCTTTTGATGAAGGACGGACAATATCGGTGGTGGCTGATTCAGTACAACCCGTTGAAGGACGAACACGGCCACATCATCCGCTGGTACGGTGCGGGCACCGATATCGACGACCGCAAGCGCTCCGAGCAGAAGCTACGGGAAAGTGAGAAAAATCTTCGCACGATGATCGATGCCATTCGCCAGTCTATCTCGGTCCTGGCGGCTGATGGCACGATCCTGTACGTCAACCAGGTGTTTCAGGAAACCACCGGAGTCACGATTCGCGAGGGGAATGCCACGACCTTTCTTGCGCGAGTCTTTCATCCAGACGACCTAGGCGGTGTCCTAGCCGAACGACAAGAGGGGCTTTCGCGGGGGATCCCATTCGAGTTCGAAGCGCGCGTTTTGAGGAAGGATGGAGAATATCGGTGGGGGCTGATTCAGTATAACCCGCTAAAAGACGAGCGCGGCCAGATCATCCGCTGGTACAGCACGGGAACCGACATCGACGACCGAAAGCGCGCCGAGCAGAAGCTACGGGAAAGTGAGGAAAACCTTCGCACGATCACCGATGCAATTCGGCAGTCCATCGTGGTCCTGGCGCCGGATGGCACGATGCTGTACGCAAACCGGGTGTTTCGGGAGGCCACCGGACTCACGATTCGCGAGGTAAACGACAAGACTTTCCTTACGCGACTCAATCATCCGGATGACGTGGACCGTGTCCTAGCCGAACGACGAGAAGGGCTTTTGCGTGGGACTCCATTCGAGGTGGAAGTGCGCGTTTTGACCAAGAGCGGTCAATATCGCTGGTGGCTGCTTCAGTACAACCCTCTAAAAGACGAACGCGGCCAGATCATGCGGTGGTACGGTACGGGAACCGACATCGACGACCGAAAGAGGACTGAAGAGCGACTCCGCAACGAGAACCTCGTTCTGCGAGAGGAAATCAATAGCTCTTCGATGTTCGAGGACATCGTTGGTTCCTCGGAACCGTTGCGGAAGGTGCTGACTCAAGTCAGCAAGGTGGCTCCTTCAGATTCGACCGTTCTAATCCTGGGTGAAACCGGTACGGGAAAGGAGCTCATCGCACGCGCGATCCACAAGCGATCGAGTCGTGCGTCACGAGCATTTATCGGGGTGAATTGTGCCGCGATCCCGCCATCGTTGATTGCTTCTGAGCTCTTCGGCCACGAGAAGGGCGCCTTTACTGGTGCTACGCAACGGCGGCTGGGTCGCTTTGAAGCCGCGAACGGCGGGACGATCTTCTTGGACGAAGTTGGCGACTTGCCGCCGGAGATACAAATTGCACTTCTGCGCGTGTTGCAGGAGCGTGAAATCGAGCGTGTCGGCAGCGACAAACCAATCTCCGTTGACGTAAGAGTCGTAGCCGCCACGCATCGAGACTTGAACGCGCTGGTATCTGAAGGAAAGTTCCGGCAAGATCTTCTGTACAGACTGAATGTTGTACCTATTCAGATGCCCTCGCTGCGAGAGCGCGCGGCTGACATTCCCTTGCTCGTCGAATACTTCATCGCTCGATTTGGAAGGAAAGCTGGAAAGAAGTTCAGAACAATCGACAAGAGAACGTTGAAACTTCTCCAAGAGTACGAGTGGCCGGGCAATGTTCGTGAGCTACAGAATGTGATTGAGCGGGCAGTCATTCTGAGCGACTCAGACTGCTTTGCTGTGGACGAGACGTGGCTCAAGCAAGAGCGATCCGAAGTTTCTCGCCCAACAGTGGCTCTTACCGGTGTACTGCTGAATCAGGAAAAGGAAATGATCGAAACGGCGTTACGTGAGGCGGGGGGCGTGGTTGGGGGCCCGACCGGCGCTGCCGCCAAGCTGGGTATACCCCGGGAGACCCTCAACTCGAAAATTAGAAAATTGGGAATCAAACGCAGCCAGTTTAAGGCTTCATAGCCACCCCCGTAGCACACCCCTTTCCTTCCGCATGAGTTCAATCGATTCATTTCCTTGGCGGTGAAATTTCACCGAACGGCGAAGTTTCACCGTTACTGGAATCTCCAAGCTGTTTTCTTTCAACAAATTGCAAACGGCCCTCTCTTTGCTTTGGGAGGGGTGTACTTCGGATCCCAAGTTAATGACGCTCAAAATCGAACGATTTTCTCGGAAACGCGGGACTCGAATCCGGCTGAGTGGGGAACTCCGATCTGAGCAGCTCGATGACCTGCGCGCTGAGATCGAGCGCGGCGGCCCGCGGGTAACTTTGGATTTAGTTGAAGTAGACCTCGTGGATATCGATGCCATTCGGTTTTTGCGAACGTGCGAGGCCGGCGGCGTAAGAGTCGTTAATTGCTCTGCCTATATTCGAGAGTGGATGAGCCAGGAACGAAGAGCAATAAGCCAGTTCAAAAAGTGAGGAGAGGAATCATCACACGGAGACATCGGGTATGGCCAGACTATTTGACCAACACAGGAGGCAATTCAATGGAGGACAAAATGTCGCCGCAGAATTCAGCGATTTCCAGCCTGAATATTCAAGAGGGTTTCTTCCCGGCTAGTTCGGACGAGCCCGTTGAAAAGAGGCTGGTTGAAGCCGCCAAAAGAGGGCACTCGACAGCGTTCGCTGCACTTTGCGAACGACACGCGAAACAGCTCTTTCGGGCTGCTCAGAATATAACCCGAAACCACGAAGACGCGGAAGACGCCGTGCAAGACGCGCTGCTAAGTGCCTTTGTTCATCTAAGGAACTTCGACGGCAGATCAAAATTCGGAACATGGCTAACGCGGATCGCCATTAATTCGTCGCTTATGATTCTCCGCAAGAGGCGAAACGCGCCCGTGGTGGACTTGGGCGGAGCCGAAGACTCTTCCGCCGGCGGGCTTAACCACGAAATACCGGATCGCGCACCCAATCCAGAACTGCACTATGCAAAAAAAGAGGAAGCAAGAATTCTAAACAACGCTATACAGGAATTGCGACCGGCTCTTCGTGAGGTGGTTCAGAAGCAACAGTTGCAAGAGACTTCGATACGGGAAACTGCCACGGCAATTGGAATCTCCGAAACTGCGGCCAAAGCGCGGCTGTTCCACGCCAGAGTCAAACTCCGCAAATCACCAGTGCTAAAAATGATGCGACGTAGAGAGGACGAGCAGATGTGCGTTTTGTCAGCCGCGTGAAATTCTTGGACCAGTTGTATTCACAACAGAAAAGGCATGAACCAAAAGAATGAAAGTTGAGCTCTTTCCACCTGAATCTGTCACAGAGCCGCGCTATTGGGTTCGGCATGACCAGGCTTTCGCCATGATGCTAGGGTCTGGCTCAATTGAATGGGGCTCGCGGCGTTCCACGCTGGAAAAATTCGACTACGCGGCGGGCGATTTGGCACTATGCGACCGTCAAGTAGGGGAGTGGGTAGGACTCATGACCACACCGCATTTACAGATCGGTATTTCCGATGCGGCACTGACGGCCGCCTCGGATGGAGCGAATGGTGACTTAGAACTGCGCCCGCAGCGCAAGTTTGCGGACCGCCGCCTGGGTGGGTTGGTTGCTGCGGTTCACACGGAGATGGCGGCTGGTTTTCCGAGCGGGCGGCTCTTTCTGGATTCTGTGGAACAGGCGATGGCCGTAGCGCTGGTCAATGATCATGCCGTACGGCAGCATCCTGTGCCGGCGTACCGAGGCGGCCTAGGAGCAGCGCGCTTGCGAAAGATTAAAGAGTTGGTCCACGCGAAGATAGAGGACGACTTGAGTCTCGACGAGATGGCGCGATCGGTAGGCTTGAGCACAGCTCATTTCGCTAGGATGTTTCGCAAGTCAACAGGCGAGACGCCGCATCAATTTGTTCTACGCCTGAGGGTTGACCGTGCCAAGGCAATGTTGCGTGTTTCCGATGCGCGTGTATTTGACGTGGCCATGGCCTGCGGCTTCAAAACCCCGCAGCACTTCGCCCAGGTCTTTCGTGATGCTTGTAGAGTTAGCCCGACAGAGTATCGCCAGGATTTTCTAGGCTCCGAATGACTTGTGCCTCGGAACGCCGCAGCTCATTCGAACTGTCGTCGGTCACTCAAGACTGTTCAAAGCGTTAGTTGTGATTCGTTGGAGTTCAGTCTTTGCAAGATCAATTCAGCAGGATTCCGACCATCCCAGCAAAAAACCGCACACCTCCGCATCCGATGGGGAATCTACTCACAGTGAGTAGAGCTGCAGCGTAAACAAACTCGCTCTGCTAGCTAGCGGCTGTTTTTGGATCGAACCCGGGAGCCCGCGCTCAAGATGCTCCAACAGCTTCGGATATCCTGGGTCAGGTTCAATGGGTCGGAACGAATTCAACACAGGAGATTGGGAGGGGTTTATGCATACAGAAAACAAAGGCTCAATGCCCAGCGTTTTGTACGGAACGTTGCCCGTGGACGGATTGAGTATCGCGTATCGAGAAGCCGGTAATCCGGGAAGTCCTAAAGTAGTTCTACTCCACGGTTTTCCGGCATCGTCTCACCAGTATCGGAATCTAATCCCCGCGCTCGCGAGCCGCTTTCACGTGATCTCCCCCGACTATCCCGGCTTCGGAAACAGTGACCTGCCCGATCCAGCGAAGTTTTCCTACACCTTCGACCGTCTGTCAGAAATTGCAGAGGCCTTTCTAAAGGCAAAAGGATTTGACCGCTACGGGTTGTTCGTACAGGACTACGGGGGACCAGTCGGCTTCAGAATTGTCGGTCGCCACCCCGAAGCTCTGGAGTGGCTTATCATACAGAACACAAACGCCTACGAAGTCGGCTTCACTGAGGCGTGGGGCGGTTTGCGGAATGCGCTCTGGAAGCAGCGCACGGCTGAAACGGAGCAGGGCGTTGCGGGATTACTCGAACTCGAGACAATCAAAGCAGTGTATCTGCACGGTCATAAGCACACCGAATTAATCAGCCCCGACAATTGGAACATGGATTTCAGGTTCATGGAGCGACCCAATGCGCGCCGTGTGCTGATGGACCTTTTTTACGATTACCGTACGAATGTTGCGCTCTACCCGCAGTGGCAGAATTTTCTCCACAAGCAGCAGCCCAAGACCCTGATTTTCTGGGGGCAGGACGACATCTTCTTTACCCGGGAGGGCGGTGAGGCGTACCTGAAAGACCTTCCGAACGCTGAAATGCACCGGCTGGATTCTGGTCATTTCGCCGTAGCAGATTGTCTCGACCAAATCGCGGCGAATATGCATCGCTTCTACGACGAGCGGGTTGCTCCCGGTCAGGCTAAAAGGGCCTCGCAAGAGCCGTAGTAGTCGGATTTGAGCGAAACGAGCAAGCCGTGTGGCGAAACTGGGTTACATACTATGAGAGTGGTGTCGCTGAATTGCGGCCTTCCAAGAGAAGTGCAATGGCACGGCAGGATCGTAACTACAGGGATCTTTAAAGAACCGGTTGTGGGACGTGTCGCGCTTCGCAAATTGAATCTAGACGGAGACCGGCAAGCTGACCTAGCCGTTCACGGCGGTGAGGCGAAGGCCGTCTATTGCTATCCGCTCGCGCACTACGACTATTGGAAAATGGAATTGCCAGACCTGTCCTTGTCCATGGGAATGTTTGGGGAGAACTTCACGACGGAGGGGCTGCTGGAAAGCACCGTATTCCTAGGTGATAGGTTTTCCATCGGCTCCGCGCAGGTCGTTGTAACTCAGCCCCGTCTACCATGCTACAAGTTGGGCGTTAGATTCGAATTGAACGAAATGGTGAAGCGCTTTCTCGTCAGTGCTCGCACCGGATTCTATCTCGCCGTTGCGCGCGAAGGTGCTGTTGCGGCCGGGGATGAGATTATCCTTACTGGCCGAGAACCAAACTCTGTGTCCGTGGCAGAGATCACCCGCTTGTACGTAACAAAGAAATACAGTGCGGGCGACCTTGCTTCGGCGAGACAGACTCTTTCCATTGCCGCGCTGCCGGATAGTTGGAAAGACTACTTCCACCAGCGGATACGACGGTCCGAGAGCTGATTAATGCGGAAGTACAATCAAGCAAGCCGTGTCCGAAGTAAGTGTCGTCCCGAAAGACGTAAAAAGGCCGCTAGTTCGGAGTCCAGAGAGCGTTTGCGCCGGCAATATCGTCCCCGACGGGTATGCATATTGTTCGTAGGCGAAGCCCCTCCTGCTTCGGGGCGTTTTTTCTATCACGCAGACTCGGGACTTTACCGGGCAATTCGCGACACATTCATGGCTGCGTTTCCGTCGCTGCGGTTATCAAATGGCAAGTTCCTCTATGCGTTTCGCGGGATGGGCTGTTATCTGGTGGACCTGTGTGGAAAGCCCGTGGACCGAATGGACCGCAGCTCGCGACGCAGCGCTTGCGAGGCCGGTGAAAAGTGCCTGGCCCGCAAGCTTCGAAAACTTCGGCCGATGATTGTCATCACCGTTGTTCGATCCATCGGGAGCAATATACGACGGGCGGAGGCGGCTGCAGGATGGTCCGGTCTGCACTTAGAGCTGCCGTATCCAGGCCGGTGGCGGCACTTTCGAGTAACTTTTCGCCGGAAGCTGACGCCGCTGCTCCGAACTGCTCTTCCAAACAAAAACCAACTCCAAGGTTGCGGCAGGAACACACCAAAAGTCTCTGACTGAGCGGCATAGCTGCCGAGGACGCGGCGAATTGTTCGGCTTGGCGTATCGGTGGGTACTTCGGGAGGTCCGCGAGCAGCCGAGAGTGGCTGACGGTGCTTCGGAGCTGCTCCAAAGGGTCTTCGGTAAAGACAAAAATCCCGGCCGCCTTGCGTATGGAGTAGCAAGCCTCCCCCTGGGTACTCCAGTCGAGATGGAATTGATCTTTGAGGTGAGTCAGGCGTGAGTCGACGGAGTTCTATCTCCGGGAGCATGAATTCAGCAGGATTCCGACCATCGCAGCAAAAATCCGCACACCCCCGCATCCGATCTGGAATCTACTCACAGTGAGCAGAGCTACAGCGTAAACAAACTCGCTCTGCCAGCGGCTGTTTTTGGATCGAACCCGGGAGCCCGCGCTCAAGATGTTCCAACAGCTTCGGATGTCCGGGTCAGGTTCAATCGGTCGGAACGAATTCAACACAGGAGGTAACTCAGTGGAAGCAATCGGATTGTTAGTCAGGCTCGAAGCCCGCTCTGGCAAGGAGGCTGATGCAGAGGCATTTTTAAAATCGGCTCAGCCACTCGCGCGGGACGAACAAGGGACCTTGAAATGGTACGCGATCAAGCTTGGCCCTGGAAAATTCGGCATCTTCGATACTTTTGCAAATGAAGCGGGCCGCAGTGCCCACTTGACTGGCGAAATCGCGAAGGCGCTGGGCGCGCGGACTGATGAATTATTTGCGGTTCCTCCGCAGGTCGAAAAGGTGGAGGTTCTCGCAAATACACCCTTAAAGGGGTGAGAAGAAAGGACAACTAAGGAGAAAAAAATGAAAACTAAGGAGAACAAAATGAAAATCTCACAAACGTCAGCGCTCCGGCTGATGCAACGTCTCGGCTCGGCGTTTCTCGCATGCACGCTCGTCATTGGTGCGACCGGGTCTGCGCTTGCCGGCCAGACCCGAGACGAAGCAGCCGTTCGCGCGCTCGGAGATACTTTTGCTAAGGCGTTCATCCAGAAGAATCCCGAACTCCGGGCATCCCTTTTCGCCGAAAATGGAACCTTCGTGACGCCCACAGGCGACTATCTACAGGGGCGAGTCACGATGGTGAAGGACTTCGGTTCCGAGGCGCAAGCAGTCAACGACACCACGCAAGCGGCGCTCTCTAACTACCGGGTCCGCTTCATCAAGCCCGATGTCGCGTTCGTCGACGCAGTCCTTACCTTGCACAATATCAACGGCCCGGATGGGACGATCATCCCCGTGATACCTGTCAACTTTTTCTACGTGGCTGCTCGCCACGGCGATAAATGGCTGATCGAGGATGGGCGTGCGCATTTCGCGCCCGCGCCGGCTAACAGCATGACCTCTGGACACTAGCGTCGAGAATACCTGCGCCACGTTCCGTCCAACTCGATAAGGAACAGATCTCTGCAAGCGCGCCGGAGTCTCAACCCGCCGGCGTGCTTGTAGTTCACAGGTGCCACGGTGATTGCGGCAAGAACGTGACGAAACGTGACTTCAATCTTGATTCAACGAAGGAGAAAAAGATGAAACTCTCGCAAGCGTACCGACTTGCTTTGATTGCAGTTGCAGGATTTTTACTGACAGCCATGTTTCACAGGGGAGCGATCGCTCAGACAAAAGCTCCTCAAGGGGTCAGAAATATTGTCTTTGTTCACGGTGCGTGGGCTGATGGATCAAGTTGGTCCAAAGTGATTCCACTGCTTCAATCCAAGGGATTGCATGCAGTCGCCGTGCAGAATCCGTTGACCTCGCTGGCTGACGATGTAGCCGCCACCAAGCGCGCCATCGCATTGCAAGATGGCCCCGTACTGCTAGTGGGCCACTCTTATGGCGGAGCGGTAATCACGGAGGCGGGAAACGATCCAAAGGTAGTCGGGTTGGTCTATGTGGCTGCATTCGCGCCGTCAGATGGCGAGTCCGTTGCTTCGACAGCCAAGCCGTTTCCCCCACCTCCGCTATTCAGCGAAGTCCGGGCAGATGCTGAAGGTTTTCTAACCGTGACCGCAAAGGGAATCGCCGAAGACTTCGCTCAGGATCTGCCAGACAAGGAGAAGCAAGTGTTGACGGCGACACAGGGTCCCACAGCAGCAGCTGTTTTCGGGGCCACGATCACGACCGCCGCGTGGAAGACCAAGCCGTCTTGGTACGTGATTGCGAGCAACGACCGCGCTGTTCCTCCGGAGCTCGAGAAGGCCGAAGCGGTGGCGATGAAGGCTACCTCAATCACTATCACCTCCAGTCACGTCCCAATGTTTTCTCACCCGAAAGAAGTTGCAGACTTTATTGAGCAAGCTGCAGCGAAAGGCGGGAGCGGGATTCTGCCGCCTCAGCAGTAGGAGCGAAACGTGTTTTGAACTAGCTGAAAATCGAAAGGAGGGGCTATGGCCACGACGAGGGTAGCAGCGGCAACACTTGTGCCAGATTCCGTCGCCCAGCTCGATAAGGAACCCGTCGTTACAAGCGCGCCAGAGCGTCAACGCGGCGTGCTTGTAATGCACAGGCACCACCTGCTGGTGCGGTGCAGCCACTGGCTGAACGTGCCAGTCCTTCTGGGCCTCATCCTGAGTGGCTTGTCCATTTATTGGGCATCTCCGGTCTATCATCACAAACCAGATACACTGACCGGGAATTCCGACTGGCTTGCGGATGTAGGTATATGGATATGCGCGAATGTGCCAGGGCTGCACCAATACAGCAATCCACCTGACTGGGTCTACAACCACATAAGCCTCGGTCCTGGATTGCTCGCTGCGGCTCTGCGACTTCATTGGCTCTGCGCTTACCTATTCATGCTGAACGGCCTGGTCTTCGTCGTGGGGCTGGCCTTGGGAGGTGGGTGGCGGTCCCTGTCGCCGCGCCACACCGACCTTCGCGATGCACTGAAAATGTTTCGCTATTACGTGGGCTTCCCCCTTGCCAAGCTAACGCGCCGCACCTGGCTGCCTCCGTGCTTCAACACAAAATACAATGCACTTCAACGCGTCGCTTATTTCTCCGTTCCGGTCGCCGGGCTCCTATCGGTCTTCACGGGCTGGGCGATTCACAAACCCATGCAGCTCCATTGGTTGGCTGCGATCTTCGGTGGTTATGACAAAGCGCGTATCTGGCACTTCTGGCTGATGTGGGTTTTTATTCTTTTTGTCGTGCCGCATGTGATTCTGGTTCTCGTTGATGGGTGGGACACGCTTCGCAGCATGATCGTAGGTTGGTCGACCAGGGCGCAGAGATCGGAGGGATTTTCACAATGAAGCTCGAAGACGAAAACTCTACGCCAGAAGCGGACAACACCTCGACGGAATCCGCGTCTCCACAAAAGCCCGCAAGTTTCTTTGCGGAACAGCCACCGCAGGTGAAGGGAGTGGCTCCCCAGCTATTGCGTCGTTGGAGCCGCCGCGATGTTCTGCTCTTCGGAATGGGCGCGGTAGCCGCGGCCGTAGGTGGCGGCGCTCTTTTGCCTCAAACTACGCTCGAACGCTGGGGCATCATCCACGAAAAAAAGAACTGGCCGAAAAAGGAATGGCTTCTGAATAGCGCCCTCCGCATCGACGATGATGTAGCAGAGGCTCTGTATTCAAAAGATCGCTCGGTCCCAACCTACACCAAATCGCAGATTACCCCGCTCAGGAACAACTACAACGGAGCCACTCCCGACCCCAGCTATATTCCCGAATGGCGTTTGACTCTCGACGGGGTCGCTTCCGGCTTGAGCGTTTCTTTGAACGTCCGGAACCTGGTCGCGTCCTTCCAACTGCATGAGCAAATCACCCGGCTGGTGTGCGTAGAAGGTTGGAGCGCAATTGCCTGGTGGGCCGGACTTAGGTTTGATGATCTGCTGACTGCTTACCCGCCAATGTCCCAGGCGAAATGGGTTCGAATAGAATCATCCGTCAATCGCGGTCCCTGGGGGAACCCCGACCCATACTTCGTGTCGCTTGATCTAGCGACGGCACGTCATCCGCAGACGCTGCTCGCGACTCACTTCAACGGAAAGCCTCTGACCGTGGAGCACGGAGCTCCGCTGCGGCTGGTTGTACCTGTAAAACTAGGTCTGAAGAACATCAAGGCCATTACGCGGATTAGCTATACAAAGGACGAACCGTCGGATTATTGGGCAAAGCGCGGGTATTCACGCTATGACGGAATTTGATTCCTTGTCCTGGCTCATGTAATTCGTCAGTTTACGACCGAGTGCTCCGCGCTTGCTGTGCTGGACGGTTAGGGCGCCGCGAGGTACCATAAGCTCCCCCCGCGTAACTTCCAGTTTCGAGAGGTGAGCCATCATGAAGTGCTTATATCCAATTCCTCAAGACTGTCTCGATGATTTGAAACGAGGCGGGGAGACGGGTATCGGATATCAGGTAATCTCAGTCGAACTCAAGGATGGAACGTGTTTCGATCAAGTTGTGGCCAGCGAGGCGTGCATCATCGAAGTGCGAGGATACGAGGTGATTCCATTTGCCCCTGAGGAAGTAGCATCCGTGATCGTCAATCACAAGCGCTGGAATTTCAGGGATGGTTCGGACATACGAATCAAATGCAGGGCTGCTACCGCTTGATTTGCCTCAGCTATTGAAATGCGCTGTCGTAGTGACTACCATCTGACCCGCACAATTGGACTCATCGGCGGTATGAGTCCCACCAGGGGACAGATCCTCGAGGTACCGCCCCGGACACCCCGGCACTAGGCTCGGCAAAGCCTCGCGGATCAAGTGCCAACATCGCGCGCGCTATATTGGCGGTCACACCTGTCAGAACTGCCCTACCGCACCTTGTGCTGGCTGCCGAATCTTGTTTGTTACAGACTCCTTGTCATGTGCCAGAAGAATCCGGAAAGCGAGTCCGTGAGTGATCAGCAGCAGGGGCACGATGAGAGTCGGAATGAAATAGGTGGCACCCAACTGCCCCGGCAACAGGCCAGCATGATTGGCCTGGTAGAAAGCATTAAAGAGATCGGCTGTACCCCAGAGACTGAAGATCCAAGCGATGACAACGCCGGATGCACTGGACAGCGATATCAGCGCAAGCAAGGCGAGTATCGCCGCAATGATGTCCCCATACGCCGCCGAATACGCGAAGGCAGACGGCACGTCAGGCGACACGACCCCTGGCACCAGAAATGCTAACCCGACGAAGCGGAAGCTGTGGAGGATGAGCACAGGCCGCAACGCTTCGGCCCGCTGCCGGAGGCGTAGTTCCGGCCAGATGTATCGGGCCGTGACAACCCCCAAGGCGATGAAACTGAATGCGATGCTCCCGAAAAAACAGAGTTGTGACATGATGAATATCTCCTTTTTAGAATTTCAGCCTTTAACCGCGGCTGGTGGCGGGGATAGGCGCGTTGTTGCTGTCCGGCACTGCGGGCTTGGCGGTGCTGACGATGAGGTGCTCGCGCCGCCACACCTTGGAGTCGGTCGCCAACTGAGGCTCCTGTGCGAACGGACGGCGTAGTTCCAGGTCGTAACGGTCAAAATTAAAGCCGGGGCTCAACGGGGCCATTACGAACTGTACAAACTGGCGAGCCCAGTTTCCGAAGGTCCGCTGGTTCTGAGGCAATGCTGCATATCGACGTGCGATCGTTTCGAAATCCTCAGCAGGGCGGCCAGTCACATCGAGCACGTCGGATGTTGGTGCACCTAGTTCGAAGGCGCCCCGTTTGTGATCCTCAATGTAGTAACGAATCCCACTGAATATATCGATTGGATAGCCGCTCATTCGTGCGGCCTTCATGAACAACCAAGTCGGCGTCGGCACCACTCTGAGCGGTCGCCCTAACGCCCGACCGATCGCTTTGGCCATGTCCTCCGCGTCTAGAAGCTCTGGCCCAGTGGGGCGGTAGATCTTCCCGGCATGACGCCCAGGATCCATCAGAGCCGAGGCGACGACTCGGGCGATATCTTCGTTGGAAGGCGGCGCGTTGCGGCTATCGCCGAAAATCCAGGGGAAGATGCCGAAGTTCGCGGCCGAGCCCATCGTCACAAAGTAGGCTTCAGCGAAGAAACCCGGCCTAACGATGGTGTGCCCAACGCCCGGCGTCATTGAGAAAAGCCGGTCAACGAGCCAGTGCTGGCGGGTCATGAGCGCTGGGTGCGAAGGGCTCGCCAACCATTGGGTCATGCCGACGATGTGTTCGAGCCGAGCCTCCTTCGCGGCAACCGCAAAGGCCACCGCTCCCTGGATCATGTACGGATCGAAAGGCGGGCAATAATAGGCACGCTGGACGTCCTTCAGCGCATCGGCGACGCGCTCGACATCGCTCATGTCGGCGACCGCAATCTCGGCCCCCAGCGCCCTCAGCCCCGCGCTGCGGCTATCTTCCCGGTGCACCAAAGCGCGGACGGGATAGCTCTCCTTCAGCAATTCCGTAACGACGACGCTACCGGTTTTTCCGGTCGCACCAGTGACGACGATTCTTGGCTTGATCATGGTTGTCTCCTCACGAAAAAATTAATCTCATGCGAGTTCACTAACTGGTTGGGCCATCTCCCAACAGTATCCCGAGCGGCAAGAGTGGCCCGACCGGAATGAACTGTTCCTCCACGAGGTTTTCTTTCGAGAGAGGCAAGCTCTCGATGAGGGCCTGAGCCTCCCCCACGTCCTTGCAGTTCAGTATGAAGATGACGCCCCGGCCGTCGCCGCGCGTGAACCACTGCTGAATCTTGCCCTCGAGATACAGGGGAACGGTGGCGCGAATTTCGGCGGGCATGATTTTCATGATTTGCTCGGGAGTAATGCCCGGTTTTGGCGTAAGGGTCGTCAGTACGCCGGTGATCTTGGGCTGCGGGGGTATATTCATCGTTCAGCTCCTTTGGTTCCTCGCGGGAATTTGACTGTTGTGTTGGTACCACTCGGTACCACACGCTAGTTTAGACGCTCGCGAGTAGAAAAGGTTACGCCGAAGCTCACGGAAATTTACTAACAGGCAGAGAGTGGTGGTACTATAGGGTACCAGTGTCCTCAGGGAGAGGGTAATGGCTACGGCATCTATGACAAATCGCCGCCGGGAAGGCGGCGGGGAAACCGCGGTGCGCGAGCGCATCCTCGACGCGGCCTTTGCGGCGTTCATGAAGAGCGGCTACGCAACGGCCAGCACGCTGGAGATCGCGACGCGCGCTCGCGTTTCCAAGCGAGAGCTCTACGCGCTGGTTGGCAACAAACAGGAAATGCTGATCGCCTGCATTGACAGGCGCGCCAAGCGATTCGAGGTGCCCGCTGACCTGCCCGTAATGCGCGATCGCGAGACCCTTGCGCAGGCGCTGATTTCTTTCGGGACCAGGGTCGTCCGCGAGGCTAGTGACCCCGCGGTCATTGCCGTATTCCGGCTGGCGGTCTCCGAGGTGATCCAGGCCCCCGAAGTGGCCCGCGTGCTCGACTCTATAGCGCGGGAGAGAAGCCGCGCCGCCTTGCGCAAAATCATGGCCCGAGCCCAGGCGTCCGGGCTGCTCACGGGGCGCCCCGCCGAACTTGGCAAGCAGTTCGCCGGGCTGCTCTGGCGCGATTTGCAGGTCAGCCTGCTGCTCGGCGTCGCCAAGCGCCCGAACCCCCGCCAAATCGCGCGACGCGCCCGCGACGCCGCAGCCGCCTTCCTACAACTTCATCCCGAATGACGCGCCAGCAACCTGACGCCAGCATGTGGATTGAGAACCGACGCTAAAGCATTCGGTCAGCGACCGAATGCTCTACCTATTTTCAAATTTTTTTCCGTCGCAAACATTGGGTTTTTGCGCGACCGCTGTCTTTGCTTTCGCTCGAAAACCCTCAAGGACTCATGACATTCTGAAGGAAGGCGAAAAAGCGTCGTCTGCAACCAAGTGAAAAATAAGGAGTTGGCTCCCCGGGGAGGATTCGAACCTCCAACATTTCGGTTAACAGCCCAAGTGGTTGAAATCCTAAATGCTTTATCGTGTGTCGCTTACCGGGAAACACGACCGATTTTCAGTCCCTCAGTTGGGCTACTTGGGCTACCACCTCTGCTAACGAAGGAAATCAGCAAGTTGGGATGAAAACCTGACGAATCACTTTCTCCTTCTTTATTCACTTTTCATTCGCGTTTTGCCGCGATTGACCGCCACTAGTATTACGTTTTTATTACGATTAAGCGGGACGGCGACCGAAGCTCGAAATAGAAACAACACCCTATTGCGGCTCGCTATTGACGACAGTTTCGTGAGGGTCGACCTCAGATGCGTGGACAATAAAACGGTTCGGAGCGGCTCCGACGTAGTTGAACGGGAAGCAGGTCACGAGAGTCAGTTCGTTTCGTCCCGACGCGCGCAGCACGCCAACATCGCGGGACGAAACGACGCTTGTTGAGTCAACTTTATAGTGAAACGTTCCTGTGTCGATGCTCAGCGTAATGATGTCTCCCGGATGGATGCCACGCAAGGGCCGAAAAAAGCTGTCTCGATGCCCAGCGAGCGCGACATTCCCAGGCTCGCCCGGCATCGGCGTTCCGGGAAGATGGCCAACGCCTCGGCGCAGGACTTGAGAAGAATCGCCTTGAAGAATGACAGCCTTCAGTGCCAGCCGCGGTACCTCAATCTCGCCGACCGGCTCGCCGATTCGAGGCAAGTGCGGCTCAACAATAGGGACATCATGAGAAAATTTAGGCAACTGAATCGCTTGATAAGCACCGGCGTCTGCGATGATGTAACCTGCATAACCGACTGCGAGCAGTCCAGCAGCAAGGAAAATGTAGAAGGCCAAATGAATGCAGGACTGCACTACAGTCTGCCGCTTGGTCAGAACGTGGTTTGCGACATTCATTCAACGACCCCCTGGATTGCGAGCTTGAGATTCCGAGGCCACTTAGCAGGATGGCCTGACTGGGCCCGAAAGCTTTGCCCTAAGAGTCGTTTGCCTCTCGAGCCCAGCCTCACTAATTGACGATCAGCCTTTCTGAAAGCCTTTCAGTACTGCTGCGATCGTCAGCGCTAGAATTCCCGCAAAACCGATCAGCGGCACATTGCTCGCTGTTGCAGGCAGCTTCTCCTCAACTTCCGTTGTTGGGGTTCTTGGCTGAGGCTCTGCTTGGGCTACTTCCTTTTTAATTGGCAGCTGAACTTTTGTGTTCGGCTTTGATTCAGTCACCAGAGGGTGGCCATGGGATCTCTTTTCCCGCTCTTGTACGGTTATTGGTTCCTCTGTCGTGATCGTTGCGGTGATCGTTTGACCCCGCTTCAATTCATGCAATGACTTCTCTTCTCCGTTGATTTTGATGGTGGCCCACTCGGGAATTTTGTATTCCACTGCCTTGCCTTCTCTCGTGTGAATGATCAGGTAGCGGGGGCCGGCGTGAAAGACTGTTCCTTCCGAGATCTCCACTGTCTTGACCATCATCGGTCGTTCCGTCGTAAAGACTTCATCAGTCAGCGTCATGCCTGGTTTCAACTCGTATAGGGCCAGCTTTTGCCCTTCGATGTCGAATCGCTCGCCGGGCGGAATCCGGATGGCCTCAAGCGAACCGTTTGCTAGCCTGACCACCAGGTGGTTTCCTTCAATGTACGCAACGGTTGTGTCCCGGGTATCCACCGTGATTTTGGCAGGCCCGGTTTGTGTGTGTTCAACGGTCTTTTGCTGCGCAAAGCCCACAAATCCAGTCAGTGCAAGCACCGCAAAAGATGCCAGGATATTTCTTCCCATTCGTTTCATGTGCTTCTCCTTCTGGGAGTACGTCCAAAGTTCTGTTCGGAGCACTCTTCTGTTTTTGGACGCCACCTGGACTCCACGGCGGGTCGTTACTTGATCGCGCAGTGCGCCTGTCACAAATCTCGCTTCGTCCATCGGGTGAAGCTTAATCCAGCGAAACAACGTTTCAGCCTTTCCCCCTTGAGCTGGGCAGGTAGCGTCCATTCGTATTCGCTCATCATCGAAGAGGTCGCTGCAATGTCATACATCACCGGTGCGGGTGACTTGCAGCACGACGGCGAGTGCAGGTAATCAGCGACGTAAGGATCATCACAGGTCGGGGTGATCCACGTTACTGATTCTGTTCTTCCTCCAAAACTACGCTTTCGTGTACACGGCAAAGAATCCGCTAAAACGAGTTCTTACCGATCGATTTCAGGAGGAAGAGCCATGAGGAAGATGGGCGTTTATCTCGCACTCGTCCTTTGGCCGATGTGTGTAGCTGGACTCAGACCTCGTCAGCGCAACCTTCAGTTGCCGAGCAGGAACTAAGGTGACAGGGAGGTTTTGATGGAGCGTGCGAGACAGCTGCTTGTGATCCTTTCAATGTCCACTTATGCGATGTTTCCGATCGCTGGGCAGGTCTTGCAAGCCCAAGTGCCGTCGCATTCTTCATCAGAACCGGCAAGTCAGGGAGCATCCCAAGAGATCGGGCCATCGTCAGCACATCAGCAACAACAACCCGAATATCAAATCGACGTGGAATCTCCGCTCGTGCTCCTCGATGTACTTGTGACCGATGAAGATGGAAACGTCTTGTCAGGATTGAAAAAAGGAAATTTCCGTGTTTTGGACAACGGCAAACCACAAGTGATCACGAGCTTTGGCCCCGCAGAAGACCCGATCACAATCGTGGTCTTGCTCGAATACAGCGGCGCCGCTTATGACTATTTCGCGTACAAGGGTGCCTACTGGGTTTCCGGATTTCTCGACCACCTTGGCGAAAGAGACTGGGTCGCGCTGGTCACCTATGACCTAAAACCTACGATCCAGATAGATTTCACGCGCAACAAAGCAGAAGTTCAGGATGCTCTCGCCAATTTGTCGTTTCCGGGCTTCAGCGAAGCAAATCTTTTCGACGCGGTAATAGACACATTGGAAAAACTGGATCGGATCAAAGGCAAAAAAGCCATCCTTCTGGTCACTACCGGTACGAATACATTTAGCTCCACGACGCTCGACGACACGATGAATCGGATAAAGAAAAGCGATGCAACGATCTTCTGCATTGGTCTGGCAGAGAGCGAGTACATTTCGCGCTCGGGTGGCTTCTCGATCGGCTACCTACAGGCGAAAAACCAATTACAAACATTTGCTGACCTCACGGGGGGGCTGGCTTGGTTTCCGCGATTTGAAGGCGAGGTGCCGAGTCTATTTAGGAGCGTCGTTGGGTTCCTGCGGAGCGAGTATGACGTAGGCTTTTCGCCACCCAGTTCCGCCCTAGACGGGCGATATCACAAATTGAGAGTGCAGATCGTTGGTTCAGATGGGAATCCACTGCGAGTGACTGATGCGAAAGGTCGGCGCCGCAAGATTACCGTTTATGCCCGCGACGGTTACCTCGCCATACCACGACAGTCCGATTAGGCAGCTGGCATAAGCGCGCTCAGCGAAAGGAGACACGATGAACGAGACACTGCAACGTATCCTAGCCGCTGGCTTGTCTGTCCAGATCAGCTTTCTGGGGATGTCATTCGAGGGATGCGCATCCAGACAGGTAACGGCGACTCCGGTTCCAAGTGAGTTTACGACTTCTGCCGGGACGACAGAGCTGCCGCCACTTCGCCAACTTTTGCAGAAACACTACGTGGAGCTGTTCGATCTGGCACCGACGGAGGACTTAACCACAGAGGAAATCGAAATACAGCGTAAAGCGCTCGAAACGGGCAAGAATTTGTGCGTCGGCCGCTTCAAGGATCACACAAAGCAATACGCGAAACAGATTGACGCGGCACAGAAGGATCTAAAGGTTCGTACAGTCAGCTTGAACGAAGGGGAACGCAAGCAGGTTCACTGCCGGATTCAGAACTTAGAGCTGTTACGAAGCGAAGCTCAGGCGCTCGCCAACCATGCTATCCCAACGGCGTATGACAACCTGAATGCCAAGCTGGACTTGATTCAGAAGTGGCCTGCGCTTTACGAACAAACGCAGCAAGAAATTGCAGACGGTTCCTACATGAACCGGCGCTGGTCGGATGTGAAGGACATCGGGTTTCGCGAAATCGCTGCAAACCAGCAGGACGATATCAAAAAGGGGCAACAAGCCATTGAAGAGATGAAAAGGTCCGGACTTTTGCCGCCCGAAGTTGAGAATCAGGCAATTCAGGACTACGTGAACTCGGTTGCACAGCGAATCGCGAAAAAGTCCGATTTGAAGATTCCACTCCATGTAACTGTGATCCAGTCGCGAGAGATCAATGCGTTTGCCCTTCCAGGCGGGTATCTCTTCATTGAACGAGGGCTGCTGGAAGCCGCTGACGACGAGGCCGAGCTAGCCGGGGTTCTCGCGCACGAAATGGCTCACGATGCTGCTAGGCACGCAAACAAGCTGATGAAGAGAGCGACCATCGCTGGCATCTTCTATCAAGCCGCGCAAGTCGCCGCGATGATCCTTACCGGCGGCGTTGCGGGCATCGGCACCTACTATGCGCTGCAGTATGGGTTCTACGGACTTGGATTCGTGCTCAATTTGAATCTTCTCGGTGTCAGCCGTGACTACGAAATGGAAGCAGACCAATTGGGTGTGCAATACGCCTGGAATAGTGGGTACGACCCAAGCGGCTTCATCCGATTTTTCGACAAGATCGCGACACGCGAGGGCTACGTCAACGGTGCCAGCTGGTTTCGGACGCATCCGCCCTTCTACCAGAGAATGGTCAATACCAGGCGCGAAATCATGTTTATGCCGGCAAAACCAGACCAGATCGTCCAAAGTTCAGCCTTTGAGCAAATGAAGCGAGAACTTGCGCCCGTGACAGCGGCAGCTAGCAAAGAGGAAATGGGGCGGCCCACCCTCAAGCTAACGCGCGAAGAAGGATGCGAGGCTCCAGCAAAGCTGGAATACCAGCCTGGGCAGCCGATTGAAACGCTCTGCTCCGCGCCAGCCCGAACGGTGAATGGCGCCACGAACTGAGTTTGGAGGCTGAAATTGATCCACAAACCGCCCCGCGCACAGCGGAGATTGGGACATGAATATCCACACAATTACGGCTACGGCAGGGACCGAGGCGGTCTTCCACATGCACGAGATCACCAAGATCTATCACATGGGCGATGTAGCCGTTCCTGCGCTTCGCGGAGTAACACTTGACCTCTTGCCTGCTGAATTCCTAGTGATCCTGGGGCCTTCGGGAAGCGGCAAATCGACGCTGCTGAATATTCTTGGCGGATTGGATGTGCCTACGAGCGGTGAGGTCCATTACCGAGATCACAATCTAACTGCAGCAAACCCAGAAGAATTGACTCGGTTTCGCCGGGAGCACGTGGGCTTCGTCTTTCAGTTCTATAACCTGATTCCCAGTCTGACTGCCCTTGAGAACACCGCACTGGTATCAGAAATCTCCCAAAATCCCCTCGACCCGGAAGAGTGCCTCCGCATGGTGGGACTGGGAGACCGGCTGCACCATTTTCCAGCACAACTTTCTGGCGGAGAGCAGCAACGCGTTGCTATCGCCCGCGCAGTAGTAAAGCGACCCGAGGTGCTCTTGTGTGACGAACCAACGGGTGCTCTAGATTACGGCACTGGCAAACTCGTCTTGGAGGTGCTTGAGCGAGTCAACCTGGAGTTGAAAACGATCACCGCAGTGATCACTCACAATGCGGCGATCGCAGCCATGGCGGACCGCGTCATCCGTATCAGCAGCGGGACGATTGTCGAGGTTCAAAAAAACGAGAAGCGGGCAACCCCGGCAGAATTGATGTGGTGATATGCGGCTAAGCGCTTTAGATCGAAAACTGCTTCGCGACCTGTGGCATTTGCGTGGCCAGATGATCACCGTGGCGCTGATCGTGGCGTCAGGCATCGCGACCTACGTGACCATGCGGGGAGCGTACGAGTCAGTCCAGCAAGCGCAGCAGACAGAATACGTCCGCTACCACTTCGCGGATATATTTGCTCAACTGAAGCGCGCACCGAACAACTTGGCCGCGCAAATTAACACAATTCCGGGAGTGTCGGCCGTAGAGACGCGCGTCGTGGTCGAGGTGAATCTCGACATTCCCGGTTTGGACGAGCCTGCGGTTGGACGCTTGGTTTCGATTCCTGAACGTGAGCAACCCACATTGAATGCTTTGTTCTTGCGACGAGGGCGATATCTTGAGCCCGGACGTCAAGGTGAAGTGCTCATAAGTGAAGCGCTTTCAAGCGCTAATCAACTCGAAGTAGGTGATTCCATTGGCGCGGTCATCAATGGCCGCTGGGAGCGGCTCCATATCGTGGGAATTGCGCTCTCTCCCGAGTATGTGTACGAGATTCGCGGCGCTGAGGTATTTCCCGACAACAAACGGTTTGGGGTTTTGTGGATGAGCCGCGACGTGCTTGGACCGTTGTTCAATATGGAAGGCGCCTTCAACGATCTTACGCTCACGTTAGGACCAGGCGCCAGTGAAGCAGCGGTGGTACATAACCTGGACCGTCTTTTGCAGCCATATGGTGGTTTGGGTGCATATGGACGCGAAGATCAGATTTCCCACAGGTTTTTGACGGACGAGATTGCCCAAGATCGCATCACCGGGATCATCGTACCTTCGATTTTTCTCGCTATCGCCGCGTTTCTGATTCATGTCGTTCTTTCCAGACTGGTGGGCACGCAGAGAAACCCCATCGGGCTGCTTAAAGCATTTGGATATTCCGATGCGGCGGTCGCGATTCACTATTTGAAGTTCGCTGTTGTTGCGGTACTGCTCGGAGCCGTAGCTGGCGCGCCCCTCGGCATTTGGCTCGGACGCGGTTTGAGCCGCATGTATCAGAACTTCTTTCGCTTTCCCGAGCTGACATTTGTGACTGGGCCGAAACTCATTTTCTGGGCGATTGTCATCAGCGGTGCGGCAGCATGCCTTGGTGCGCTGTCATCCTTGCGAAACGTGATAGCACTTCCGCCCGCGGAAGCAATGCGCCAAGAATCGCCGCCACAGTTCCGAGAAGGAATCGCAGAACGCCTCGGCTTTGCGAAACTGCTGTCAATCTCCACCCGTATGATTTTACGTAATCTAGAGCGAAGGCCTTGGAAAGCGGCCCTGAGCGTTTTGGCAATGTCATTCGCGGTTGCCATTTTGATCGTTGGTTTCTACTTCTTTGATGCCATCGACTATCTCGTCCAGGTCCAATTTCGCTCTGCACAGCGTGACGATGTGACGATTTCCCTTGGGGAGACACAGGCGGAACAAGCCCGCTACGACATCAGTCATCTGACCGGGGTGCTCCGCTCCGAACCGTTCCGCGTAGTGCCTGCGCGTATTCGCTTTGCGCATCGCTCAAAACGGATTGGGATTCAAGGGCTCGAGTTTGACCCGGACTTGCGACGGGTCGTAGGTCAGAACTTTGCGGTGGCCTCCATCCCCCCTGAAGGCGTGCTACTGACCTCGAAACTCGCTGAAATCCTCGGCGTTCGCGCCGGAGATGCGGTCACTTTTGAGATTCTGGAGGGCGAGCGGCCGGTCCGGCAACTTCCGGTAATCGCCACGGTAGACGAAATGATCGGCCTCTCCGCTTATATGGAAATTTCTGCGCTGAACCGTCTCATGAGGGAAACGCGCTCCATTTCAGGCGCATATCTGTCCGTAGACTCGGCAAAACTCCCTGCTCTCTATTCGCAATTGAAACGCACGCCGGCTATTGCTGGAGTTGCCGTAAGGCAAGCGATGCTTGAAAGCTTTTACCGAACGATAGCGGAGAGCTTGAGGATTTCCACTACGGCCCTGAACTTTTTTGCCTGCCTCATAGCAGTAGGCATGGTCTACAACGGCGCTCGCGTGGCCTTATCTGAGCGCGGACACGAGTTGGCATCGCTGCGTGTGCTCGGTTTTGACCAGCGTGAGATCAGCTTCATGCTCCTTGGCGAGCAAGGCGTGTTGGGCTTGGCGTCACTCCCGCTCGGGTTCTTGATTGGCTATAGTCTTTGCGCGCTGCTGACGACGGCCATGCAGACCGAGCTGTATCGCATGCCGCTCGTTGTTAACCCCAAAACGTTTGCACTGTCGGTGGCGATTGTGGGCCTCGCCTCGATAGGAACTGGAGCGTTGCTTTATCGACGATTGAGCCGCCTCGATTTGGTGGCCGTATTGAAGACGAGGGAGTGAGATGGCGCATAAGCATCCATGGCGGCGACGAATTCTCATGACAACAGTCGTCGCAGGGGCCGTCTTGTCCGTGTGGTTAGTTCTGCGGCCTACTCCACTTCTGGTTGAAGTGGGCGCAGCCACTCGCGGAGCGATGCGCGTGACGGTCGACGAGGACGGGGAAACACGTGCGCATGATCACTTCGTTGTAGCGTCCCCGGTTTCAGGCCGCATGCTGCGCGTCGGTCTGGAGGAAGGAGATCCCGTCCGCCAAGACGGCGTCGTCGCGATGATTCAGCCGCTTCCGTTAAATCAGCAACAACGTGAGGAGGTCTTGGCGCGCATAGCTGCAGTGGAGGCAGCCAAACGCGAAGCCGATGCCAGAGCAGAACACGCCCGGGGAGACTTTGAACAGTTCCAACGTGACCGACAGCGCGCAGAACAGCTTGGACGAGAAAAGGTCATATCAGCTCAATCGCTGGAACAGGCACGCAATGCCGAAGTCACGAGCGGCGAAGAACTGCGAGCAGCAGAATTCAACGCCACGGCAGCAAGCTTTCAAGTGAACGTTGCCCGAGCCGGCCTCCTTGGCATCGACGCAGGACAAGCGGGGCGCAAGGTACTCTCGCTTCGGTCGCCCATAGCGGGACGTGTCCTGCGCGTCATCGAGAAAAGCGAGCGCGTCGTGCAGGCAGGGGCACCTCTCGTCGTGCTCGGTGACCCAGAGAAAATCGAAATCGTTACGGACGTTTTGACAACCGATGCTGTGAATATCAGACCGGGTGCCCCTGTCTTTCTCGAGAGCTGGGGCGGCGACCACGTCCTACGCGCCCGCGTCCGCCTCGTGGAGCCTGGCGGATTTACGAAGATTTCCGCGCTGGGTGTCGAGGAAAAGCGCGTTAACGTAATCGCCGATTTCGTCGATTCCCCCGATGGACTCGCTGATGGATACCGAGTAGAGGCCCACATTGTCACATGGGAGAACGCAGACGTTCTCAAGATTCCCGGGAGTGCGACTTTTCGAGACCGCAATGGCTGGAGCGTGTTTGTCAACGAAAATGGACGCGCTCGCCGACGGGAGGTTCGCATCGGTCACAGAAATCAGACCGAGGCTGAAGTTCTCGGCGGAATTGCATTAGGGGAGCAAGTGATTCTGCACCCTTCAAATGAATTGCTGGACGCTGCCCGTGTTCGGACACGATGACATAACTCGAAGCCGCGTAACAGTGCCCTTCCTCCTGGGACTCGCGGCTCTAGCCCTATACCTCTGCTATATCCTTGTGGCTCCGTTCCTCAAACCCATCCTCTTCGCGCTTATCTTTGCGGTAGTCTTTTATCCCGCGCATGCGCAAATCCGCCGTCGACTTCATAATTCCAATGTCGCAGCAGCGGTCTCCACGACGGCCGTCATCGTCCTTATTGGGGGTTTCTCCTTTTTTGTTGGGCGAGCGCTGGTATCGGGACTCCAGGACATTTACGAATCCTTAGGCACGCCAGGCAAGACCAGCGAACGTCTCGTTGCCTTCCTTGTTCAAGTTGCCGAACGTATCGTCGCGCGGGCCAGCCACTACCTGCCGATTTCCGTCCCGAACCTCCAAGGTGTCCTTTTGGCTCAGAGCGAAAAGGCCGTCAGCAGCATACTTGGAGCCACTGCTGCTTTTCTGGGGACCTTGTCCTCTTTTGGTTTGAACACCTTCATCGCTATCGTTGTGCTTTTTTCCCTGCTGCGCGACGGCAAGTCGATGCTGCGCAAGGCAGCGGTCATTCTCCCGCTTCGCACCGGTCAAGCTTCGCGCCTGTTCAGCCTTGTAAGGGAAACCCTGCACGCAATCGTGTACGGCACTTTGGCAATGGCCGCGATCCAGGGCGCGCTCACAGGTGTGGCCTTCTGGTTTCTCGGCTTAGCTTCCCCTGTCGTTTGGGGACTGCTCGCAACTGTCCTGGCCGTCTTGCCCGTTGTAGGCACAACTCTCGTCTGGCTTCCGGCCGCCGCGATGCTCCTCGTAAGCGGCCATTGGATCAAAGCCATCATCCTCATCGTTTGGGGTCTGGCCGTCGTACATCCAATCGACAACATCTTGCGACCTTACCTAATCGGAAGCCGCGTCAGGCTGTCTCCGCTGTATGTGTTTTTCGCCGTGGTCGGCGGGGTGAAAGCGTTTGGCGCCGTGGGCCTGTTTATGGGGCCCCTAATTCTGTCCATGACAGTCGCATTATTCACTTTTCTACGGGAAGAACGACGGCTCCGCATCGCGGACATTGCACCTCTAAACCAAGAACTACATCTAAGCCTCGATGAAGCGACATCAGCGCAGCCAAAGAAGTGACAGCACACACGCTACTGCAACAGCAGACAAGCCAATGGCAACAACTCTGCGGAACTGCTTCACTCCAATGATCATGCCAACCGCAAGCTTCAATAGTGTATTGGAAAGAACTCCTATGGCGATGGCCGTTGCGGCCGTCGCGGCGGGCAACTGAGCGCCAGTATCTCTTGCCATGGAGACAACGAGCGCATCAACATCTGTCAAGCCAAGAACTCCTGCTGAGACGAACACTCCGGGCTCTCCCCACGTGTTTTGCGCCCAACGAACAGCAAACAATACGATTTGAAACAGAACAGCCATCTGCAGAGCCAGCCTGAATTGGAGAGGATTCGAAGCAGCTAACTCACCTGAGGCAGGTTCCTTCTGTCTCCGAACACCAAGCCAGGCGGTGAATGCAGCAACGACCAACGGACCAACAAGATAAGGCAGGAGTCTGGTCGAAACCGCTAAATTTAACACCGCGGTGGCAATAATCACACGCACGCACATGACCGCACTGGCCGCCAAGACTCCCGAAGCTAGTGGAACGCCAATCCCATCTTCCTTTCTGCTTGTGCGCGCAAAGGAAAGCGTAACATTCGTCGACGAGATGATTCCTCCCAGCATTCCCGCGATTGGGTAACCACGATGTGATCCGATTGCCCGCCGAGCGATGTATCCAGCAAAACTCAGACCGGAAAAGAACAAGACCATCGCCCACAGTTGCCGTGGGCGAATGCCCCCCAGCGGTCCGTAGGGCCCCGTGGGAAGCAGGGGCAAAATGACAACAGCCATCACCGCAAATCGAAACGCCGCCCGCAGACTCGCGTCGTCGATATGTTCCACGATGCTATGCAGTTTTGATTTTTCGACAAGAAGCAGCGTCGTTATTGCAATCGCCGCGCTCGCAAGCCTTAACTCATGGATTCCTGCGACGACTCCGGCGGCCAGAACTACGAAAACAGCCACTTCTGTCGTGCCATCGACTTCCACGCGGCTGGCTGCCATGTATGCCGTCACAATCAGCGCTGCACACCCGCTCAGCAGCACGACCGTGAGAACCTGAAGCCCGTTCAACCACAGCCATCCTCCCAAGCCTGCGAGCAACCCCATCAATGTAAAAGTCCGTATTCCGGCGAAGCGAGCAGTCGGACCAGTCGCGTGACCCGACCACTGGCGCTCCAGCCCGACCGCCGCACCGCCAAGCGCGCCAATTAAAATCCCAAGAGCGTCGGTAAGACTTAGCGCCATGTCACGTATCGGGCCTCCCGCTAACTTTCTCGTTGCGTGAGTGCCGCCTCACGAATAATCTCAACGGAGCACTTCGCGTGGAGCGCGACGGCTTCAGAAACGCTCCCCATTACGACTCTGTCGAAACCGCTCCGTCCGTGCGATCCCACGACAATTAAGTCCGCTTGCCATTCCTCCGCGTCATGGAGGATCACCTGGTAAGGCCGATCTTCATACTTCGGCAGTTCAGTACTCACGGCCAGAGAACAACCGGTCAGTATTCCTTCTGCTGTCGCGATGCATCGTTTCGCGTTCTCGATTGAAGTCGCACCTAAGTCCCTAAACTCTTTGAGCTGATGTGTTTCTAGACAGCAAGCATCCTTTCCGAGGACGAATTCGGGAACACTGATCACCTTCACCTTGCTTCCCTCCGGCCAAGGACGCACCGCCACGGAACGCAGGGCGACAGCTGAAAATTCCGATCCGTCCGTCGCCGCCAAAATCTTCATTCCGCCGCGCCTGTCCGAGCCATCCCTTCGAAGCCGCACAATCTCGACAGAACATGGGGCATGGCGCATGACGGACTGGGCTGTACCGCCCAGACAGAGCCGTACCAACGGACTGAGGTCATGGGAGCTGATCATAACCAAATCGGCGCGCCATTCGTTAGCGAACGCATTGATGGTTCGTGGAGGGCTCCCTTCGAGAGCTTCGGTCCTAACGTTCCAACCAGCTTTCTTCAGTGGATCCGCAGAGCGGTCCAGTCTTTGACGGATTTTCGTCTCCACGTTTTCAAAAAGACGAGGCACAAGCAACGGCGGATAAATCGGAGCAACGGCATGCAAAAGACAAAACATTGCCCCTGGAGGCCAGGGTCTGGCGACCGCGTCGTTTAGGGCCGCGCTTTCGGCCGCCGTCATGTCGATGGGAACCAGCACTTTCATACAAGGCGCTTCTCACCTGGGCATCGCTTCCTCGACGACCACACTTGATAATTGCAGTCGCGTTGTGTGCAAGCTGTGACAAGAATCACGAAAGTGTGTGACAGCGGTCAGCAGTTCGCCAACTTGCGTTCGGCGCTGGTCTTTCCGCGTGATGCGTCTCACGTTCACGGGTGATCCTCGTTACTGCCGCAAACAATCTGCCCTCCATATCCTTCTGACAAAGGGAGGTTCGCAAATGGAGAATCCACACGCGTATTGCGTCACAGCCACTTGGGAAGGGAGACGAAAAGGCAAGATATCAGCCCAAGAAATTGCTCCCCCGATCGAATTTTCTACTCCTCCCGAATTCAAGGGTGATCCAGGCTATTGGACACCCGAACACTTTCTTGTCGCCGCGGTTGCTAGTTGTTTCGTCGCGACATTCTATGCGTTGGCTGAACTGTCCAAGCTGGAATTCCTCGGCCTTGAGCTCGTGGCGGAAGGCACGCTCGGAAAGCCGGAAGGCAAGTTGCGCTTCACTGAAATCATTCTCAAGCCCACGCTCAACATCGCGCAACACCGGGATCGTGAACTCGCTAACCGTCTCCTGGGGAAAGCGCATGAAGGATGTTTGATTGCTCGTTCCCTGATTTGCGCCGTCCATTTGGAGCCCCTGGTACGTCCCGTGGAAGAGGTCCTGGCCCAGTAAAATGACTCGCGCGGAGTAAGGAGGTTCCCATGAATGTAATTCAGCGAGCGCCCAAAGCAAGCACCTTTTCAATCGTCTCAGTTAAATCGGTCGAGCAGGCCCGCAGAATTGACGAGGCCATCTCACGTCGCGCTTACGAAATCTTTGAACGCCGCGGAGGCACGGGCTGGCACGAACTCGAAGACTGGCGAGAGGCGGAATCCGAAGTACGAAGCAAATTGTGTGTCGGCCTGACCAGTTCAGCCGACTCTCTCTTGGTGAGTTGCAGTCTTGCGCACTTCCAGAACGGTAGCGTCGAAATATGGGTCGCTCCGAAGCAAATGACGATCTGCGCGAAGCCAATTGGAAACAAAGAGAAGAGGAACAAGCAAGAGCATCGGCCTTACCAAGGAATAGTTTTTCGCGTGGTAGCCCTTCCCGGTGAGATCGACCCGTCCAGAGTCGTCCCGAACCTAAAGGGGCAGTTTCTGGAGATTCGCCTGCCCATGATTCGCCCAAAGCACGAAGGCTGCGTACAAGCCGCCTGAACTCAATCCCTTTCCGAGACTCGCGTCAATACGGCGGGCGCCTGTGCTCTGGGATTTGTGCTCGGCCTCACGCGGATTTGTGTTCTAGCGCACATCCTCTTTCCTGACTTCGAGTGAGCATCCCTTTGAAAGGAGGCTACGATGATTCAGGAACATGAGATAAACCAACAAATCAAGACACAGCCCGCTACGGATGCAAGTGTGTCTCTAGCCAAGATTCTCGTCGCCACGGATTTCTCGAAAAGCTCAGATCGTGCTCTCGAACATGCTCTCTCTCTGGCCCGAACCTACAATTCCAGAATCTTCCTCGTCCATGTCATCCCCGTAGACCTCATGATGGCTCCCGAACTCGCCGAAGCTTCACGAGAAAAGATGCGACGGGCGGCCCGCGAAGGAATGGAAAAGATCCTGACTTCGGGCCGATTCTTCGGTGTTCCACACGAACAAATCATCGAAGAAGGCTACCTCTGGCCAAACATCGAAGAGCTGATCAAGAAGCATGAGATCGATCTCCTCGTCCTCGGAACGCACGGCTTGGGCGCCGTGCGCAAGCTGCTGATCGGCTCAAGCGCCGAAGAAATCTTCCGGCAGGCAAGCATCCCCGTACTGACGGTCGGACCAGATGTATGGCACGAGCCTCTCTACGGAATCGAACTGAAGAACATCCTGCTTGCGACCACCTTGGAACAAGGGGCAGTGCGGCAAGCCACCTATGCCTTCTCTCTCGCTCAGCAACATCGTTCGAAACTAACTCTCTTGTACGTAAAGCAGCACGAGGAAAACGAGCGGGCCGTCGTAGACCAGTTGCAGGAGCTGGTTCCGAGCCTGACTGATATGCATTGCCTCCCCGTGTTTCGTGTGGAGTGGGGCAATCCAGTCGCAGAGATCTTGCGTGTGACAGAAGATACGCAGGCAGATCTGATCGTCATCGGCGCCAAGGCACGGAAAGGCCTTGCTGGTCATTTGCCTCAGACGAAAGCGTATCAAGTCGTCTGCGGTGCATCCTGCCCGGTTCTGACAATCAAATCGTAGAGTAGGAGGTTCGTCTTGGCTCGGCCTCGCCTTAAGTCCTTTAGACTGCTGCCATATGGCCCAGACTTTTCGGCGAGAGCATCCCGAGAGAGTGGTGGACCGGTCTTCGACTCCAACCGCGCTTGAACCTCTACCACTAACGGGGGGCGACGTACGTGGCTAACGACAATCGCCACATTTTGACCCTGTTGAAAGCGGAACTTCGATTCCTGGAAGACGGAGGGTACCGTCGTTGCCCCAGTGCCCCATGGAGGCCGCAATTCATTTTCGAAGACTCCTCCACGTGTATAAACCATGAGAGGCGCGAACCTCTGGTGCCTTGCCGCGAATGTATTCTGATGCAGTTCGTTCCGCCAGATTGCCGCGACGAGCAAATCCCCTGCCGGCACATTCCGCTCAACAATGAGGGATTCACTCTCGACACGTACTATCGCTTGGGAAACTTCGAAGATGCCGAAGGCGCAGTCCGAGACTGGCTGCGAACAAAGATTAGAGAGCTCGAAACGGTCACCCCACACGAAAAACAGGTCTAACATTTGATTCACGGAGAACGCGTCGGACGTTAGAGGCGACGAAGCCTCGACAGCTTTGGCCGACAAGCTCCCATCGTCCCCGTTGGGTTTATGGTCGGACGGCGACTTTGATTACGCCTTCTTTGCGCGCTCCGAACAGCTCGTAGGCTTCTGTGATGCGGTCGAGAGAAAACGTGTGCGTCAGGAGGGGCTTCAGATCCAAACGGCCGTGACGAACGAGCTCCATCAGCCGGCGCATCCGCTCCTTGCCGCCTGGGCACAACGTGGTGACAATCTTGTGATCGCCAAGACCCGCCGCGAAAGGTTCCAGGGGGACCGACAATTTCCCGGAATACACACCGAGACTCGACAACGTGCCTCCCGCCCGCAACGCTCGCAGCGCGCTTTCGAATGTCGCCTGTGTTCCCAGCGCTTCAATCGCAACGTCCACGCCTTTGCCCCCGGTCAAGCGCCGAATCTCTTCGACCGCATCGGTCTGAGTGTGATTCACGACAATGTCACCTCCCATGCGTGTTGCCATTGCTGCGCGCACTGGATCGGACTCCACGGCGATGATAAATCCCGCGCCTCTCAACTTGGCGCCGGCCGTGGCGCACAGTCCGATCGGTCCCTGCGCAAACACGGCGACGGTGTCGCCGAGTTTGACCTTTCCGCTTTCCGCTGCAGAAATTCCCGTGGAGGCGATGTCGGCCAGCAGCACAACCTGCTCGTCCGTCAAATCGTCCGGAATCTTCGCCAAGTTGGCCTGCGCGTTCGGTACCAGCAAGTATTCCGCTTACGCGCCGTTGATCGTGTTTCCGAACTTCCAGCCGCCGACGGGGCCGCCGCACTGCGACCAATCGCCACTCAAGCAGTAGTTGCATTGCCCGCACGGTGTGATCGCTCCGACCAGCACGCGTTCGCCCAAGGCGTATCCCATGACACCCACGCCCAGCTCATGAATCACTCCTACCGGTTCGTGGCCGATGACGAGACTTGGCTTTACGGCATATTCGCCCCTCAAGATATGCAGGTCCGTCCCACAAATTGTAGTCAGCGTCACGCGGCGGGCGCAATGCGTGCGCTCGTTTTTCGTGGGCGGAACCAGATTGCGGTGGAGCAAGTGTCGATCCCGCGTCCCGGCCCCGGCGAGGCGGTCAATTCGGCCACGCAACCGTGCGGCGAGAAGAGGAGAGAACAGGAGAATAAGGAGGCCGAACGGCAGCAGTCTCCCACGGAACACATCGAAATCCGCCGCAATCTCACTCCAAGGGCGGCCAAACGCAAAGCGTCCCAACGCCAATTCATAGCCGATGGTCAACACTACCCAGGTCGAACCCACGAGCAACAACGTCCGCACGTCCCGCGCCGGAATCCAATCGATGCACGCGAACGCAATCAAAAGAATGATGAGCGAGCCGATGAACACCCCCACATCGCGCGCAAACTGGTCTCCTAGCCAAACCGACAGCACCTTCACGCGCCACAGTCCGTGCAACGTTTCCGCGGCCATCAGCAGAGCCCACAGGCCCACGGCCCTCAGCCAACACGCCTCGTTTTCTCTGATCATGGACAGTCTCCCACCTGTCACCATGATCATCGCAGCGCGGAGAATCGCGAGATAGGACCTCGCTCACACACAGATGTGACATGCGCTACATCGCCGGGCGAGTAGATCCGACGTCGAGCGTGGTGTTCAGCGACTGCGGATCGTCGCTGCGAACACAGTGAAAACGAAATGTCTGGCGAGCTTCATCATCGCGGCGTTCTCCGAGAGAATCTCCGCCACGCTGGACATGGCAATTACGAAAATGATGACGGCTCCGCGCGCTGGCCTAGGACTGCAGAAAGGATGCTGGCGATAAGGAGAATTACGACCAACGGGTTGACAAACAACGATAGAAGCTCAAACAGCAATTCGCCCTGGCGGCGGGGAGTCGGATCATTTGGGCCGAACTTCCTTAGCCGCCGCGCCTCTTCCTCCTGCGTCAGGCCCTGGAGCGGCGCCGGCTCTTGTACAGCCCTTTCCATTGTCGTCGCTGCTTGCGCACTCACGGCTGCATCAAGCGGAATATTTCAGAACAACCTGAAACTCTTCTTCACGTTACGACGCAATGATCATCGCTCCTGCGATTACGGTCACCGGAATCCGTGACCTGGGTCACAGCAACGAAAACTGCTGTCCCACCATGATGTGCGCAGGAGGAATCCCGCCATGAAAGCCGTGACCGCGAGGACGCGCCCTCGATTTGAACACATCCTCTTTGCAACCGATTTCTCGCCCGCCGCAGCACACGCCATTCCCTTCATCAAGAAATTGGCCAGGCATTTTCAATCGAACCTCGTGGCCATGCATGTGCGCCCCCCCGTGGTCAACCCGATGACCCAGCCGGCCACATGGCCGACCGACATCGAAGCCGCGAGAGCCTCTGACAAGGAGCGGCACGAAGAGCTGCTCGATACGTTTGCGGGAATCAACACCGAAGTTCTCATCGAGGATGGAGACATCCAGTCCTGCCTCGAAAACGCGATCCAACAACACCACACCGATTTGGTCATCATCGGAACCCGGGGACGAACAGGTCTTACCAAGATGCTGCTTGGGTCTGTCGCGGAAGAGATCTTCAGAACCGTCGCCTGCCCGGTCCTCACAGTCGGCCCGCACTCCGACCCTGCAAACGCCAATATCCGGGAGATTCTCTTCGCTACCGATTTCGCGTCCGAGGCGCCAGAAGCGGCGGCCTACGCTGTCTCTCTCGCGCAGGAGTTTCAAGCGCGTCTGACCATGCTCCATGTGGTGCACGAACCGAAACCCGGCGAACTCGTGTCCTGGTCTGACGTCCGAGGGTCGTCGAAGAAGCTGCTCGAAAAACTCGTCCCGGCCGAAGCCGAGGCATGGTGCAAACCCGAATTCTTTGTGGAACAGGGCGACCCAGCAGAACGGATTCTGGACCTCGCAAACTTAAGAGCCGTTGACCTGATAGCGCTCGGCGCGCGACCGGAAAAGGGAGTTCCCGGTGCGGCTACGCATCTTCCGATTGCCACTGCGCACAAGGTTGTCTCGCACGCGAACTGCCCGGTTTTGACCGTCCGGAGTAGATAAGCGCCCGGCACTCGAAAACCGGTGCGGTTCGGAAGGAGGCATTTGTATGGAAGACCGAGTATCCACGCTGCATCAGGAGCCCAAATGCCCGGGAAGACCCGAGCCCATTCCTGTTGTGTGTATCGGGATGTCTTCCGGAGGCCTCGTACCACTCAAAACAATCTTTCGCCATCTGTCCTCGCGAACAGGCATGGCGTTCGTAGTGATCCACCACATCCGTAGATTTCCAACGATGCTTCCCGAGATTCTCTCAACCTGCACAGACATGCCCCTGGAGTTAGCGGTTTCTGGGCAAATGATACGGCGCAATCACATTTATGTTCTTCCATCGGGAAAAGACATCACCCTAGCGGATGGATTTTTTTCTTTGCGGCCGAACACGAAGAACGTGGGATTCTCAAACGTTCTCACACTCTTTCTCCAGTCGTTGGCGACTAGCCAACATCCGGGCGTGGCCATAATACTCTCAGGAGTAGATGCGGATGGGGCTGCATCTCTGAAAGCTTTTCGACAACGTGGCGGCATTACCATCGCCCAAGAACCAAAAACGGCGGGTCAAGCGGAAATGCCAGAAGCCGCAATCCTTACAGGCGTGGTGGATCATGTCCTGCCGCCAGAGGCGATCGCAGGGCAACTTGAGCGAATCGCACGAGGGTTCAACGAACCTCCCGGTGGGAACAATAACGGCGATTCAATTCAAGGAGCTGAGCTTTCATGAACCAACAAGCAGTTCCGGGATCCACTCCCACTAATTCCCGCTGGACCAGCGCTCATTCGCAGGAACTTTGCCTTACCGCTGCCAAGAAGTGTGTCTGCTGTTCTCCTACGATATAAGTCGCCCAAGCCCTTGCTAAGTGTAGAGCCTTCGGCTGTGAACCGAAGGCTCTACCGGCACAGCAACTCATTGACAACGAAGAAGTTCGCAATGACCACGCACCAGCTTGCAAGCATTGACAAGCCAGAAGGAACCTTCAGACTTTCGTTCAAATCACTGATGAGAAAGGATTTGGCTCCCTGGGCTGAGGATGTCCGAGTTTTAGTTGATTGCAGCGACTCTCGATGTTCAGCACTGTAATGCTCCCAACAACCAACTTCAAGCGACTTCCAGGCTTCGGACCTCCTTCTGCTGAACGCGCGATGGGT
>Ga0126381_100000596_pt1 | contig 39764 bp, 31 predicted proteins | sample PanSoiMetPlot_28_FD_96465 | JGI IMG/M metagenome (GOLD analysis project Ga0126381, IMG submission 96465) | Tropical forest soil microbial communities from Panama - MetaG Plot_28 | ecosystem: Environmental > Terrestrial > Soil > Tropical forest > Bulk soil | place: Panama | collected 2016-02-17 | reverse complement strand
TGGGCAAGCCCAAGATTTCTTCTGGGATGCCAGAAAAAGAATTACTTAATGGCAAGAAGAGGCCGCGGGGTCATGTCCCCCACCGGTCTCTGGTTAACGGCTTCAGCCAAGCTGAAAAACAACGGCTCTGCGCGTGCATTCGACATTCGACGCACGCAAAGATTCTGGACTTCGTCCGAAAACTCGATGTCGCTGGTCGGTGCTTATAGGCGAGTCCGGGTGCATTCGCCGCTTGCGGATTTGCGGATTGGCACCTCGGTGCGGTTGCTATTTCGCGGTACGAGACAAACACTACCTAAATAGGCGCCCCCCTGAGAACCATTCCACATAGAAGGGCTGGCGTTTGCGGCGTTTGTCACTCAGACGCTCGCAGAATTGTATAGCCTCGTTCGTCGTCGGCGATATCGGCATACAGGTTCTTGAGGTCACCCAATTTGGCGAGAGGAATCCGAACATCTTTCCGTTCGTAGGTTCGCACGTAATTGAGCTCATGCGATGACGCTTTGGTCTCGCTCCGGTACGCTGCGAACGGGTAGTCGTACTTCACGTTTTTGGGCATCTCATCGATGGCATAGCCATCCGGTAGCGAGATGTCGATCTTATCGCTCTCTGAACTGGCGTAAGAAAATACCAGCGACTGCTTGCGGGGCTTGCCCTCGAGTACGCTGCTGCCCTTGTGACCCAACACGCAAGACCGGAATAGAAAAAGATTGCCGGCCCGTTGTCCGTACGCCGGCGCGATAAGCTCGTACTTGACGGTCATCGAAGCTTCGAATTTATTTAGCGTCGAAGTGCTTGCGCCAGTCAATACGGCGCCGTCGATCATGTCGGTCAACATGCTCTGCAAAACCGTCTGACGCTGCTTCGCTGGCAGATTACGCAGACTCTCTCGCAGGACTGTGGCGTACGCCCCGAAGCTGATCTCTTCAATCGTTCCTTTCAGCGTGCCGTCCTTCTCCAGGCTGAGTGTGCCCACCCGCAAGAGTCTGTTAGCCGAAGGAGGCGAAAGCGGAGTCGCAACGAGCTCTCCTTCACCATCCGTCACCAGCAAGGCCTGGCTGGCCTGGAGGCTCGTCGGCAAAAAACCGATTGGAGTGGAGCTGTCTGTCGGATCGAATAAGAGTAGTCGACCGAGCTTTTCGTGATGAAGAATCGGTGAGAATGGCTCAGGGCTCGCGGCGTCCGGCAGCTGTATCGCGAGTATCACGTGATCGAAAGCCAGCAGACTCGGAAAATCCGCCGTGAGGTAATCGCGTCTATCGTTGATGAGCAGGTAATACGCATTGACTCCCGCTTCACGTAGCATCGCACTCAACAGTGTTGCCTTGTCTTTGCAGTCTCCGTAGCCGCTGGTGAACACATCCTGCGCCGGGTGTGGCTGGTAGCCGCCGATTCCAATCTCAATCGCGACATAACGGATGTCATGTTGTACGTAAGAAGCCAGCGCCGAGATTTTCTCCATCGGATCGTCGATACCCTTCACAATCGCGCGGGCCTTGTCCCGCATGGCTGGAGTGAGATCGCGCCGGTCTTTCGTGGTCTGCGAATACCAACGCCCAATCTGCGCCCACGATCCGCTGCTCTGGCTCGCCGAATCTTTCGGTGCATACGAAATTTCGAGTTGCCCAGCGACTGCCCTCCACGTCGGCATCTCTTTCTCCGACAGGATCGGATCGATGCTGTTCAGTTCCCAGATCCAGTGATTGTCGCCGTTTTTCTGGGGGCTCACCGTCTCGTGGTTCCGCCATGTCGCAGCATAACTCCAGGTCGGCGGCAATTCGAGCACAAAGCGCGCATGCCGCACTGGAATTTCGTCCTGGAAGGGCCACAATGCCTGCAACACGAACGGACGTTCCAGTTGCTGGTACTCGTATCCCACCACGCTTCCTGGTTGTGCGCCGGGAATACGCAGTACTACGTAGCGGGTATCGGAATAGAGTTCTTCGGAATAGCCTGTGGTAATCGCGTCCCCTTTCTTTACTTCGTACTCTTCGCCTGTTGTCGTAATGCTCCACCCCTTCAGCGACGGGATGTCAGTCTGGCTATCTAAGTAGGCGTAGAGCGTTCCGTTCGTTCGCCCTCCCGGCCTGAGAATCTTGTAGGCCTTGCGGTATGTGGAGTGGACCTCGCCACTGGGCGCAACCGTGACCACCCGCTCATCCAGCAGCACCACCGCGTCCGTATCGTCAGAATAGCTGGGCAGCGGCACTCGAGCCGCGTCTCTCAACCAGTCCGGCGTACCAGCCACGGCGGTGACGCCCGTTAAAACGATCACGAGCAGGGACAACAGCCGGCAAAGCTTAATGAGCATGTTCGGCATTCTCGTTCACCAGAACGACATTCTGCGCATCGCTCTGCCGCAGTTTGTGAAAATATGACCGTAAAGCATAGTAAGACTTGACAGGAAAGTAGTATCCCGTGAGTTCCGTCTGTCGCTCCAACCGGATGATGCCTGCATCGCTGCTGCGCTTAGCATGAAACTTGGCAAACTCGGCGGTATTCTCCGAGTCAGCAGGCAACGCCTCCAGTTTGAATCCGGAGGGTATCGAGATCTCAACTCTGTCGTGTGTTTGGTATCCATGGCTGAAGTACACAGGCTGCGTCCGGTATACCTGAGGGAACTGATCCTTGTTGTTCGCCTGAAAAACCGAGAGCGGGAAAACCATCCGCTTCGTGGTCAAAGTGGCAAAGCGCGGTGCGTGAAGATGGCATTTCATCTCTAACGGCCTCTCGGAATCCTGCCATCCATCGATCTCGTCGATCTTGATGGTCGCACCCGCCGGTGTCAGTTCCTTTACTTCATCTTCCATCGCCTTCCGGCGTCCAGCGTCGTCGTCGTCCAAGGCCGACAAACGCCGGTCCAAGGCCTCCTGTCCGGTGAATACAATCTGGAGCGTTCCCTCAAGACTGCCATCGGCTTGCAGCTTCAGCGTCGCAGTACGCTCGATTCCACCGATGTCGCTATCAGGCGGTGGTACGCTGACGACATTCCCATTCACCGTGTCCCACCGGATCCCTGAAGTATCGGTCTCGAACCAGGGGACAAGTCCGTAGGGGCAAAAGCGGGTCGCCGGATCGAAGTAGAGATCTTTCCCGCCGAGGCGCACCAGCACGACGGTGGCATTTAGTTGCGAGGCATCGAGCACCTGCGGCTCGAACTTTCCCGAACTGCGATCCACAACCAGAACCATCCAAGCGTCAAATCCTGCCGAGCGCGCCAGCGCGGTGAAAAGGTCGTTGACCTCGTTGCGGTAAGCATAGTTATGCCGGTAAATATCTTCGGCATTCTTATTCTCCGCAAGGTGTTCGCGCCTACTCTCTTTCTCTGTTTTCTCCGGTTCGTAGCTGATATAGCGCACCTTCTGCACGTACGCGTAGAGCTTGCGGAGTCGCGCTTCCGGAGGATCGGTTGCCGGAGCTATCTCGTTGGCCGCGCGCTCGAGAAAGTGGGTCCGCTCCACCAACTTTTGTTTGAGTTCGGCTTCCGCCTTACTGATGTTGCGCCAATAGTTGTAAATGAACCCGACACGGTAGTAGAAATGCACGCGGCTGGTCAACACCGATCTCGGGGGCATCCGGTCCTCCTCTTCGATCGCCGGAACATTATTGACTTCCAGCCGCATGGAGCCGTCGGTTTGTTTGGTGGGATAGTCGCCGTTCATCCGCACTAAAGCGTATTCCAAGTACGCGTTTTTCAACGGGCGAAGCACAAAAATCACATGGCGTGTAAACAGGTTTTGCTGCAGCGTCCAAGTCGTGGTTGGATACGTCCACCCCTCTTCGGAGGAAACGTAACGAGCCGGATTGCGGAAGTAGTCGGGAAACTTCTCTTTCCAATGCACTTCATAGGAGTAGTCAATGATCGATCCGACTTGTACTCCTGGGAGAGTGAATGCCTTGGCGTCATAGGCAAACCTTTTGTACTTGGCCACAACCTTATCAAAGATCTCTCCGGCAAACGGAATCACGGTACCGTCCGGTTGAAGTGTCCGGCCTCGAATATTTTCGACCGAGGTGCTCTTCAGGACATAAGGGATCTCAACATCGGCGTACGACCTCCCGGCTTCGGTAAGCACCTTAATCCGCAGAAATTCAGTTTGAACACGCTTTTCGTCGTCGGTATAAACCTCCCTGTCGAGAATCATCGCGGCCGAACCGGGGTCAGCCGCATTCTCCTTGAGGGCTTGATCTTCTTTGCGAACCGGGGGCCAGGCATCGGCGGCTTGTCCGGGCAGGACCAGATAGGGTCCCACGACTTTGTCAGCCTGTGCCGCCGCGCACACGGAACTCGCACAAGCTGATATCGCAGCAGCCGCCAAAACAAACAGGGTGAGCACCCGGCTCCCTGGTCCAATCGTCATTGAATCCTCCACTATTGCGGGGCCGGCGGTTGCGCCTGGCAAACACCCTGTTCTTGGATTACCTTCTTCACGGTAAACACCCGCCCAGTCTTGCTTTTGTGCTTCTTGCCCTTCAGCCGGAAACGCTCGCCCGGCTTCAGCGGGAAGTTACCAGCAATGAGATCGTACTCATGCTTGTCACTTGCGACGGTAAGTCTTAGCTCACCGGCGCCCCCATTAACTACGCAGCCTTCGAGTGTCGACTGCTTGGGAACAACCAGATACACAACGACTCCAATCACAACCGCCGCCCCAATGATGGCTCCGGCCACCTCTGCCCCTGAGGGGCCGATGTGACCCAGGTTAATCTGCGCCGCCGCGTTCCCAGGCACAATCAAGAACAAACAGACAAAGACAACTACCATCAGCTTCATTGACAAACCTTCTCCTCCAAGTGTGTCCGGTCTGAGGCCGTTCACTCTATCGACTTATGCCGCGTACACATATGACAGCAACTGGATCGTTCCGCCTTCGATCGGTTCGTAGCACTCTTCTCTGCCGAAAACTCCTACTTCCTCGTGTCTAAGGATGATGGTAAAAACGGCGGCATATTAGCACTGACGACCGAATTTCTGCGAATACGTTTCCCTTAAGCACCTCGCCCGAGACGAATCGGAGGCAAGTGAAAGGAAGTTAGCCGACTGCGTCAAGGTTGCGTTGCGCTGTCTTACGAGTTCTACATCGGCGCGCGGTTTATCGTCTCACTGAAAATTCTTGTCTCGAACCACGGGAAGAGGATTACTATGTCTGGCAAATCTAAAGGGCTGCTTAGACGCCCTGAGTTGATGTAGTCGTCCTCTTCCCCTAATTCGAGACGGTTTCTTGCTGTCGAGGAGATATGCAGGGAAAACAGACGCACGCCTACCAATTCATGGTGGCCCTCACATTGATGCTCATTCTGGGAGCAGTGATTCCCGCCGTTTCGCAGAGTCCACCAGCAACACCGAGTGGTCCCGTTCAACCTTCGCCGGAAGAGACGGCGCTCGCAAATGCGGCCGACCAGATTTTCAAAGCGAAATCCGACGAGGAACGCGAAGCGGTCGTCAAAGCCAATCCGAAACTCGATCTGTCAAAGCTTCTGCTGGCCGCGGTCCACGCAGCGAGTTCGCCCAAAGGCGCGGTCGAGCAGTCGCTCGCGACAGACCGCTGGGTCGCTGCAGTAGCCAAACGTACGAACGACCAGATCGGCTTCTATGAGGCTTCGCTGGACTCCGGAATGTTTCTCAGTATGCAAGGTGACCATGATGAGGCCATCAATCAGTATCAGGCGAGCAAGGAAATTGCCGAAAAACTGCAGGACACAGACCGCTTGGGACACGCCCAGATGCGGCTCGGCATTGAGTCTGATCAGATCAGCGACTATGACGCCGCGCTTTCCTACTACGCCGCGGCGTATCAGCAGTTTTCGGTCAACGGCAATAAGTCGTTGCTAGCTTCGGTCCAAACGAATACCGGCCTCGCTTACCAGAACCGGGGCAATCTCAACCACGCTTTGGAGTGTTTTCGAAAAGCATTAGCCCTGCAGCAGGAACGCAACGATGAACGCGGTATGTCGTTCGCTCTGGCCAACATTGGCCACATCTACCAAGAACAGAATGACTTTGCGCAGGCTTTGTACTGGGATCAGCGGGCCCGGGGTTTGTTCGAAAAGCGGCAGGACAAAAGAAGCATGGCAACGCTGCTGATGAACACTGGGGAAATCTCTCGTTTGCAGAACGACTACAGCCATGCTCTCGAGTACTACGAAAATGCGCTGAAGCTGCAGCGTGAACTCGGTCTGAAGCCGGGCGAAGCCGCCTCGCTCGACAGCCTCGGACTGTTGTACAGCGATCAGCACAAGTATCCAGAGGCAATCGACTACTACCAGAAGGCCCTGGAATTGCGCCAGGCAATGAACAGAAAGCTGGGGATTGCGGAAAGTCTCCATAACATCGCGAAGGCTCGTTATTACCTGAAAGAGTATGAGGAGGCAATCTCGCTCGATGAGCAGGCGAGCGCGATCGCGAAGGATATCGGCGCGCTGGAAGTCTTCTCCTATTCTCGAACGACTACCGGCATGACTTACCGGTCGATGAAGCAATTCGACAAGGCCAAAGCTGCTCTTGGTGAGGCCATCGCCGCCATTGAAACCTTGCGGAACGAAACGGCCGGAGGAGAAGAGGAACAGCAACTATTCTTCACCGAACGTCTTGCGCCTTATCAGGAGATGGTGGGGATCCTCGCGGCACAAGGTCAGTTGGGAGCAGCCTTGAGCCAGGCGGAACAGGTCAAAGGACGAGTCCTTCTTGACGTTCTTAGCGGTAAGATTGCGCGCGTCACGAAGGCCATGACGCCGGCCGAACGGCAGCAAGAAGGCGAACTTGAGACCAACCTGGCAACACTGAACAAGGCGCTCGCACGCAGGAAATCGTCAAACAAACATCCGGAAGAAACCGCAAACGCGGAAAAGGCTGTCGAAGATGCCCGTGTTCGACTGACCGATTTCCATACGCAACTGTACGCGGCGCACCCCGAGTTGAAAGTCAACCGCGGAAATGTCGAGGCAATGTCGGAAGGCGAGATCGGGGCACTGACGATCTCCCGCAGCGCTGCGATGGCGGAATATGTCGCCGCGGAAAACGAGATCCTTCTGTTCGTGATCACCGGCAAACAGGACGGAACCGGAACCGACGTGCGCGAGTATTCGATTCCGCTGTCTTCTGACGAGCTTAAGACCATGGTGGAGGCGTTTCGCAAGCAATTGTCGGAGCGCCAACTGGGTTTCCAAAGCTCGGCGCGCCATCTTTACGACCTGCTGTTGAAGCCGGCTGAAAAGCAACTGCAGGGCAAGACCGAACTCACGATCGTTCCCGACGGAGGCCTTTGGGATTTGCCCTTCCAGGCATTGCAGCCATCGGATGGGCAGTACGCACTCGAAAAATACGCAATCTCGTACGCCCCCTCTTTGACCGTGCTAAGGGAGATGAGCCGCCTTCGACAACAGCGGCAGGAGCCGCGGACCTCTTCGACGACGCTGCTGGCGATGGGTAATCCATCGTTTGGAACACAGACGGTTGAGCACGTGAAGGAAACGTACCGGGATGAGAATTTGGCTCCGCTGCCGGAAGCTGAACTCGAAGTGAGACAGCTCGGTCACTTGTACGGAGACTCGCGCAGCGAAATCTACGTCGGTCCGCAGGCACGCGAAGATCGATTTAAAGCGGAGGCCGGGAAAGCCAGGATGGTGCACCTGGCGACGCACGGCTACTTCAACGATTCCAGCCCGATGTACTCGCACATTGTGCTCTCAGCCGATGACAAGGGTACCGAGGACGGCTTACTCGAAGCGTGGGAAATCATGGGGATGGATTTACACGCCGATCTGGTGGTGCTATCCGCATGCGAAACAGCCCGAGGAAGGATCGGCGCGGGAGAAGGAGTTGTCGGATTGAGCTGGGCTTTCTTTGTCGCCGGCACGCCGGCCACCGTGGTCAGCCAATGGAAAGTTGAGTCAGGCAGCACAACGGAGATGATGACCGAATTCCATCGTCGCCGGAAGGCGGAGCCCGGATACAGTTTCGGCACGGCACGGGCACTGCAGGCAGCCGAACTTCGATTGCTGCATTCGAAACAATACGCTCACCCGTTTTACTGGGCCCCCTTTGTCGTCGTTGGAGACCCGAATTAGATGGTGGGACGGTGAAAACTACCATTGCGGACTGAAACCGTAAGTGTTCCTTCGTTTGCGGGAGATAGTAATATGCGCCGCATTTCGGTCTCTTAGTTGGTTACGGACTTTACTGTCTGGCAGGACAAGCGGGTATTTCACGAGCCCGTTGGGAGGCCCGGAGTGAAGACAAAGATCAACCGCGTGTTTGCGCTTGTGTGTGTGTTGCCGGCGATCACGCTCATCCAGGGTTGCGGATCCTCCTCCGCGCCACCTCCTCCGACAATCACGGCAGTTTCCGTCTCGCCACAGAATCCAACGATCGCTTCCAGCGCCCATCAGCAATTCACGGCGATTGTCACCGGGGCGGGAGACTTCAGTCAGACGGTGACGTGGTATGTAAACGATGTGCTGGGCGGAAACGAAACTGTTGGTCTCATTTCATCCACGGGCAACTACCAGGCGCCTTACCTGACCTCTCCCACACCCGTGACTGTAACTGTGAAGGCAGTGAGCCTCGATCCCACCAAGTCAGGATCAACGCAGGCAACGGTGGTGGAGGCACTAGTCAGTTCCGTGACTATCGACCCGCAATCGGCGAACGTCTATGCGGGTTCGCAGCAGTCGTTCATCGCCAACGTATTCGGCACCGGCAATATCAATCCGAACGTGACGTGGACCGTCAACGGCATCCCCGGCGGCAATTCGACCGTAGGCACGATTGGGGTCGGGCCGGGCCCCTTCTACACGGCGCCGGACGTGATCCCGAACCCGCCGACCGTCACGCTTACAGCCTCCAGCTTTCAGGATCCGACGAAATCGGGGACAGCCTCGGTGACAATTGTGCCGCCACCGCTCGGCATTATCTCGGTGAGCGTGAATCCGACATACGTGAATATGCCGGCGGGACAGACACAGACTTTTATTCCTACAGTGATTGGAGTGGGCAACTTCAATCCAGCGGTGACCTGGTCGGTGGGCCCGGCAGGCATCATCTTGTCAGACTACGGCAGCATTTCGGCAGGTGGAGTGTACACGCCTCCCAACAATCTGACTCAGCCCACACCGGTTAACATCACGGCAACCAGCGTAGCGGATCCTTCAAAGACTGCGATCGTGAGTGCCCAGGTGTTTCCAACGGCAGTGCTTACCGATATCACGCCCAACCCGGCGCAGCCGGGAGACACGGTGAGCATCAATGGAACCAATCTTTACTCGGTTATCGGTGCAAAGTTTACCGGGCCGAACAACATGATTCTTCCGATCCCGACGTACGGACCAGGTGTGACGGTGCCATTCTCGGCGGTCAGCGGACCAGTCAGCTTGGTCACGCAGTTCCCGGGTTTCGCGCCGGTCGAAACTAACACCGTGCAGTTCACCCGTACTGCGGCCATCCGGATTCGAGCGGCGAGCCGTGACGTGTCGGCCGGCGAGACAACCAAGTTTTCATACATCGTGTTTGGAACGACGAACCCGCAAACGATTCAGTGGACGGTTGATGTCGGCTCGATCGATTCAAGTGGTACATATCAGGCTCCGAGCACCATTACCAGTGATACGTTTGCCACGGTTCAAGGTTGCATTACAGGGACGCAGCTGTGCCAGAGCGAAATTCTTGGGTTGCATCCCTTCACAATCTCACCGTATCCGGCGGTCGTACCAGCGGGAAACTCATTGCAGATGGAATCGCTGATTGCGGGGACGCAGCAAAGTCCAACCTGGAGTTTGTTCGGAGAAGGATCGCTCACGCCCAGCGGCCTGTTCACCGCGGGAAAGTCGATCGCTGAGACAGGAGGAATTCCGATTTCAGCGACATTAGGTGGCGCAACCGAGAATGCCACGATCGGCGTCACTGGACAGGTTCCGGGAGTCGTGGGAGAGGTTTCGGACTACGTCGATTACTCACTGCCGTTGCCCTTGGGCACGTACAACGAATGGACCGCGGTCGCAGGAAATCGGCTGTATGCCTTGGCGAGCGGGACGTTGGCGGATTACTACGGGCGGACCTTCTTCTGGATTGACGTGTATGACATTTCGAATCCTGCACATCCAGTGTGGCTCTCTGCCTCAGAGACCGCATTCCGAGCACCGATGTATGTCTACGGAAAGTATCTATATCAGTTGGGCACGTCGAATGCTGGAGATGTAATTGCCATATTCGACGTCTCTGGGACAAAACCGGTGCTGCTGTCGGAAGGGCTGATTCCGCTCCTGTACAACACAACGTATTTCGGTGGCATCTTTTGGGGAACCACCGGGTATTCGGATGATCACAATCAAGTCACGATCTCAGAGTTCGATCTGCGCAGCGGCGGCATCGTTGAACATGACTTTCAGTTTGCCATTCCGAATGGAATCGGACCCGATTCAGCCGTCGGTGCGACGCCGCTGGGAACGGATACCAATCTGTATGTATTCAGTACGGTCACTGATGTGTCGCAGAACGTGAACAGCGAACTTGATACCTACGACCTGACAATGAGCCCGGCGAACCTGCTGCAAAGGCAGCCACTGACGCCGCCGCAGGGGGCGGGTACTTTATGGGGAAGCTTTATTGTGGCGGGCGACGAAATATTCGATGTCTCAAGCGGCCTGCCAGTATACCTATCGCTGTTGCCCTCGAACGTGGGAGCGGTTGTTGGATATAACGGCAAGCAACTGCTCACGATGACGTACCAAAATGGAGGACGCGTTGTCGACGTCTCTGATTTGACGCAGCCAAAGTTCACCGCGTTGTTGTTTGACAGGATCTCGGGGTTTGAAACCGCGGTATTTGCCGGCCCGTATGTGGTTACGGCGGACATCGATCTGCGAGTCTTTGACGCGGCCCCGACCGGTGGAGGGATCGATAAGCCGGCGCCGCTTCCCTATTACTTCGATGACATCACCTACGATCAACTGATCTATCAATCGCGGCTGTTCGTGGCTACCGAAACCGACAGCAATGCGTACGTTTCGATTCTGGATTTGACGGCAAATCCAATCACGGAACTTGGCCGATTCGATACCGGCGCCGCTAACCCGATTTCGGTACAGGCTACTGGATCGACTATGTATGCGGGGACGGATCAAGCAATCCTCGTGACGGATATATCGAATCCGGCAAACCCGACGCAGATCGGTTCGGTAGGCAGTGCCGTGAACGCACTGGCGATCTCCGGAACTTATCTTTACGCTGGCACGCAGGATGGACATCTGGTTACGTACAACATCGCGCAGCCTGGAAGCCCGGCGCAGGTCTCGCGCCTGACGCTGCCAGTCGCTGCGGTCGTGATGCGCACCAGTAACAATCTCCTGTTTATTGCCGACGATGCGAGCGGCCTGCTGATTTACAGCCTGACGACCCCGAGTTCGCCGGTGGCTTTATCGCAGTTCCAGGCCGGCGCCGCGGTGGGAGATCTCGCCGTGGATGGCACGACGGTGCTGCTGGCGACTGCAGATCAGGGGCTGGTTGTTCTGGACATAACGAATCCTGGAAAGCCAGTGCAAGTGGGGGAGGCGATCGTTCCCGTGTATGGCTTCACCTCCGCATCGGCATTCCTCGATGGGATCACCCTCGACAACAAGATTGCCTACGTCGGGACGTGGGAGGATGGCGGGAATATCTACGGCTACGATTACAGTACGGCATCCCATCCGCGGCTGGTTTCGGTGATGCCCGAGGGAGGCGTGATCTGCGAGTACGTGCTGACGCTGCAAAATGATGGAATAGACCTCTTCGACGGGGGCTACCTGGACGGAACACCTACCAACGTCATTGATCTGACCCAGCCCATGAACGTGATTAACTCTTATCCGATCTTCGCGAAATCGATCACGAACTTAAGGGGCAGTCCGTGTGATGAGGCCTCAGGTTCGGCACGCGTACCGGGTGGAAAGCGACCCTACTCCCGACGCCGCGCGCTAAGGATGCAAGCCAGAAAACGGCGTGCAGCCGTTCGATGACGCCAGCTCTCAACTTAACTGTTTTATGACTCTGGGCTGGCGCAACAACCGCAACTCAGCGAGAAACGTCACAGCTAACTCATAGTTCGCGTCGGATCGAGCAATCAGTTGAAACTCGGTTTCTGCCTGGTCAAGCATGCCGGCATTGGCGTAAGCATAGCCTAATGCGAAGTGGTTGGAAGGTTGAGTGAGCTTCAATTGGTCCAGTACGTCCGCACTGGACTGTTGGATGATTTCAAATTTGGCTTCGGGCGCAGGAGGAGCCGGAGTGACGATCTGTTCAGACCCGCGGAAGGCAGTCACCTGCCACTGGTATACCTTCCCGCGCTCCAGCACCCGACTCGCCTTCCAACTTGTCCCGGCGATTTTCGGACTCTGCAATACTTCGCGTAGATCACTGTTCACCACTGTGACCTGATAGCGAGAGCTTCCGCTCAACGGTTTCCAGCTGAAGTCAGGCTGGACGTTACCCACAAAGGTCCCGACCGGTTCCAGTAATTCGAAAGGGGGCAGCTGAGCCAAAACGCTCAGCTGAGTAGAGTCACTCAATAGGGTTTCACGCTTGCCAATTAATGCGGTGAGTTCAGCCGGGAGATGTAAATCCTGCGGCGCTTGCGTTGTTTGAGAAGTTCCCGGGGGCGAAGTTCCCGGGGGCGAAGTTCCCGGTTGCGAAGCTGGCAAATGCGCCGTGTTGGGAGGAGCGTGATGTAACACAGGAAGGAGCCAAGCCGCGATGAGCACCGCCGCGGCTACAACTGAAATCACTGCCAGGAATCCGGGATGTCGCCAGAGAACAACTTTCCGGTGCTCACTCTCCGATTCAGGAATTTCGGTTTCATCGGCCGAAGCAAAAAGCGTCAATCGCTCCATTTCGCTCTCGTCCGGAGCCAGGTCGCGGGATCCTAGCGTGGGGCGAAACTCCTGCAGATCGCGGAGTTCGGCCCGGCACGTCGCGCAGAGCTCAACGTGTGAATCGATAATCTCCCGATCTGCAGATTCGATCTTATTGTCGACGTAAGCCTCTAACTGCTCGTAAGAAATGTGAGTGAGTCCGAGCTCTTCCTGCCTCTTTAGATCCCGCCGCAGCAACTCATAGGCAGCTTGCAGCTGTTGTGGATCGCTCACCGCTTGCCGGCAGATGTCGCAGTTGGCCAAATGCCCACCGAGAACCTCCAAGTCGGCAGGCGACAGCCTTCGCTGTGCAAAGCGTGCGATCTGGTCGGGCGTTAGGTGGTTTGCCATCTTCTACCAGTCCGTCGAACGCCCACTAGAGACCTTCCACTTACTAGGATGTAGGGCCAACCTCGATATTACCGCTGTCAAGCTTCTCATTTTCGGTATCCTTAAAGCATTTTTCGGACACTGCCCCACCACTGTGCGTATTACCACAGCTTTGACATGCGTCGCGCGAGGCGTTCACGAGCTGATTTGCGCAAATTAATGACCTGCTGCCGTGTCAGCCGGATGCGTTGCGCGATGGTCGCGTCGTCGAGGGGAAGTTCGTCCCACAGCTTAGAGAACTCCTGTATCGTCATATTGAGTGATTCTGCAATTTCGGAAAAACGAGCAACGTCCGTCAGCACGAGCAGCGGCAACATATCCTGACCGCTCGCATCGTGCAGGTTCAGCAGCAGAGCCGCGCGTTGCAAAGGGCGCAACTCACAAATCTCCTTCCACAAAGCCGCCAGGTGCATGCGGCGTTCCACCAGGACTGCGACATTGACACGCGGGTCTGGCAACTTGTCCCAGACCGCGCCGTCATCGTCCCTGCGATCGTCGATTCGTTGTAGTTCCTCGGTGCCCCATATCTTTGCTGCCAGGCTGACCAACTCTTCCAACTCAAGAGGCCGGGCCAGAATTGAGAACACAGCATTGAGTAGCGCCCGGGGTGGTAGTTGCCGCAAGTTGTCTTGCTCGCAAATCACTTCCGTCTCAAAGTAGTCGGAAGGTTCCAGCGGGGGAGTGGCATCCCTCCACTCCGCGAGACCGCAAAAAGATATACCGCTGCTATCTCCCCAAAGCGCGAATCGCTCATCGTGATTCAGAAGATAACGCAACCGATTTTTCAGGCGATGCCGTTCCGGGTGGCTTTGGCGCAGAGTCTGGGCGCAGGAGTTGTAGGCAACGGTGGCCACATAGCCTCGGAAATTCCCAATTACGTCGCCGGGGGCGTCACGGAGTTCGCGCAGCCGCCCGAGCAGTTGCACCACAACTTCGTCGCAAATGTCATCTGTTTCCTGCAGGGGCCGGCCATCCGGCGAAATCAGGCGCCCCGCGCGGAGTTTGGAACAGACGATTTCACGCACCAGAGGCTGAGCATGGTCCGCGATGAGCTGTTTCAGCAGGCGTTGCGCCTCCGGTTCATCCTCGGCCTGCAAGAAGGGATGAAGCAGCGGGTCCGTGTTTTGGGCCACTCGACGCTTTATCGCCATGATGAAGGTTTCTGACAGGCCGACTGGTCCGGCGATTGGTTCGGCTGAGTGTACATGAAAGTGGACCGTTCTTGAATGATGCGCTAACGCTGGTAATAAGCTGCCCGGCTCAGCATCTTCACCATAGCGGGGCTGTGAAGGTGCGGTCATTAGCCTTTGAAGGCCCCCTTCCCCTCGGGAGAACCAAATGCCTGAGATAGCCAGAGTGTTGATGTGGGTAACAGGATCGTGCCTGGTCACGGAGTTGTTAGCGTATTGGTTGCACCGGCTTCTACACAGCGGCAGGATCGGATTCCTTAGCCGCAATCACATGAAGCATCACCTTGTGATTTACGGACCGGCGCAGAACCAACGCTCAACTGAATACAAGGACGCTACGACCGAATCGGTATCTTTGGGGAATATCGGACTGGAATGGCTGATCCTATCGGCGTTGCTGCTAGCGAGCGCTATTGCCGCATTTCATTTTCTGCACGTGAGTCTTGCCTGCCAACTTGTCGCACTAGGTGCGAGCCTGCTCTGGGGATTTCTAATGTTCAGCTACTTGCACGACGTGATGCACGTTGATGGTTACTGGTTGGAAAAGAACCGATGGCTCAGGAACTGGTTCACTTCCGCGCGCAAACTGCACGACATTCACCATCAGGTGGTAAATCCCGATGGGTTCATGGACAAGAATTTCGGGATTGGCTTTTTCTTCTTCGACCGACTGTTCGGCACGTTGTGCCCGGAAAGGCAGACCCTGGATAAGGCAGGATACAAGAAAGCCATCGAGCGCTTCAGCGTGCTGTGGAGGAACCCATGACCGCCGCTGATCATCGTCAAGGCAAATACCAAAAGCTGCTGGGTACCGACCGAGAGATAGTCGTTGGCGTTGGAAGGCGAGGCTGGCAGTAAGTGGCTGGAGCGGACAGAAACTTTCAAGGAGAGTTCGAAATGACGAATGTTCAGCGTGGAGTTTTCTCTGTGTTGATTCTGATGGTGGCGACTGCAATGGCACATGCCACGACACCTTCCACCGGGATCATGGTCGACTGCAGCAAAGGCCAATCGTTGAATCAGACTCTGGCCAAGTTAGACAAGAACACACCCATCACTGTGTCAGTAAAAGGAACCTGCACAGAGTATGTTCAAGTGATTGGCTTTCAGGGCCTGACAGTGAAAGGTCTATCGGGCGCGACGCTGGTGCAGCCCTCGACGAGCGCCGGCAATCTGTTCAACGCGGTCCTTTACATTGAGTCATCGACTAGCGTGCTGGTGACCGGACTCAACGTCCAAGCTGATGTAACGACCGTCTCCGCAATCGGGATTGGACATGGCAGCAGCGACGTCCGACTGCGGTATCTGACCGTCACCGGCGGCACGGAGGGGATTATCGTTTTTGAAAACAGTCAGGCGTCAATCGCCTACGTAAACGGGCAGTCCCCCGGCTACACCACTCTCGGCATTTACGACTCATCCGATGTGCACCTGGAACACAGCCAATTCACGGCCGCGTCGGGTGCCGGCTGGAATGTGGGCATTGCGCTGGGAGCCTCTCACGTCACGATGTACGCAACCACGATTTGCAACATGCAGGTAGGAATTGGCGGGTATGACACATCGATCGTCGACATAGTTAACTTCAACACCTACTTTTCCACCGGCGGATCGACGGATGTCAACATTCTGAACTCGGCGGGAACCAGCTTCAATGGCGTGCAAATCGATGGAGGCGGATCGCTCAACGTGGGGTCTGCACGGCTGGTGATCAACAAGCCCGGCCAGACGTGGGCCGGTACAACTGGAGGAGTGCTACTGTCCGACAATGCGAGCATGAACGCTTCGAACGGGAACCTGGTGATCACGTCGAGTAACAGTCAGGGCGTCATGGCGATGGACAATGCTCACGCAACCCTGACAGGGGCTACTATCACCGGCGGCGCCCACGGCGGGCTTGTCGCTGTCAACCTGTCGAGCATTGATGTCAGTGCGGGCACCACAGTCTCGACCATTGGCGGCAACGCTGTCGATTTATTCTGCGATTCCACTTCTTGGGTAACGGGCTCAAGCAACATCGCCGGCGTCCCTACCGCACAGTGCACCAATCTGCTCACCACGGAAACCGTGCCCTTGCCTTAGTTCTCAAGATAGGTTCAGAGGAGAACGAGAGATGAAATGAGAATCCGAACCGCGTTACGTCAGTTCGATTGGAAGAGTTGGCTCGGCTGGATTGCGGCCACAATGGTGGGTGTACAGCTAGGAATTCTTATTCTTTTTGTTGCTGGTGAAGTTAATTTGCCGGAAACTTGGTGGGGCTCACTAATAACCGTGAGTTTGGCTGGAATCTCATTAGGAGTCTGTCAATGGATATGGCTTCGTAGGAGGCTCGTTAATCGAGGATGGTGGGTACTTTCGACATTATCAGGTTGGTATCTAGGATGGATCTTGATGATTCTTTTGGGTCTTTCGAGTGGGCCCGGAGCTCTTTCGCGCCTGATTGCTGTTGTCGAGCCCCTTGCAATTCCGCTGGCATTCAGTCTGCCGCAGTGGGTTTTTATAAGGCGACAATTTCAAAAAGCTGCATGGCTGTGGATTGTTGCAAGGCCGCTGGCATGGATCGCGGGGATTGGTCTGATGGCTTTGGCTCAACAGCCCAACATTCTACGCTTGGATTTCTTCGGGTCGTCGTCGGTTCTTGGAATCGACGTACCCGAACTCGTCGTGTATAGCATTATCGCAGCCATCTTCGGTTCGGATACGCAGCTGTCACGGGCGCCGCGCTCATTTGGATAAAGACGAAATCAACGGCCGTCCGCAACTATGGCAATTAACAATTTGAAGGGTACGCATCTTTGTCGAAGTAAGTAAGAAAGAGGGTGGCTTCCGTGTCGCAAATCAAGAATGTATTCCTGCCTGTATTAATTGCAGCCTTCTTATTGGTTTCTGCAGCAGATGCTCAGACTGAGCCGTCAGCGGGCAATCCCGAAATGGCGGCATCATCATTTACTACTGCAGAGCTAACCGCATCGGATGGCGTCGCAGGAAACTCTCTGGGCACCGCTGTCGTCGTGAGCGGCGACACGGTTGTCGTGGGAGAGAATTGTGGGCAAATCGGAGGTAATGCAAATTGCAATCCGCAGCATCAAGGCGCGGTTTACGTGTACCAAATGCCTAAGAACGGATGGGGAAATATGACCCAGACTGCTGAATTAGCCCCATCCGACGGGTTTGTGGGCGGCGGATTTGGAACATCGGTGGCGATTAGCGGATCGACCATAGTGGTGGGAGCAGTGAGTGGCCATCTCTGACACTGCTCAGCCCGTAGCGCCATACAAGAGCCTTAGTGCGAATGTCTTTCCGGCAAATAAAGTCGGGAGCACCGTCCCGGCTGATCTGGATCTCTTGTTCGACAACGTTTATACAAAGTGAGCCCGTTCTGATCGGGTGTCATTGGAGGTGAGAAGCCGCGGATGACAGCGACGGTATCGGAAAGCGGGCGAAGCGGAGGAAAAACTACAGTTCCTAAGCCATCATGGGGTACTGCGATTGCGCGCGTCGCTGTGAGCGTCTTTTTCCTATTGCTCTCTGTATCGGCTGCCGCGCAGACTGCGCCTAAACCGAACAATTATCAACAGAAGCCTTTCGCCACGCGATATCCCGATCTGCTGAACTCTGCCCCAATAATTCATAGTACCCGCATACCGCCTAGCACACCTACTGAGTGCGATACTGTTTCGATCGCGTCGACAGATCCTTGGATTAGAACTGCCGACCTAACCACACGCATTCTTGCCACCCCAGATTTTGTGCTAAGCGGAATACAGATCACACCCGAAGCAGAGCACGCTGATCTGTCCCTTCAACTTGCTGCCGAAATTGACGATGACGAAACGAGAATTGAGTACCTCACTGCCACCAGCGCCAAAATGAATCTGGAAGAGCGGATCTCTTTTTTGTGGCCAGCCTCAGACTACGAGGAGTTCATATCGGAAAAGGTGCTCAGGTTACTGTTTATGCATTGCATTGCTAGGCGCGATGAGGTTGCCCAGCAAACGCAGCTTCCTCCGGAACTCGTCACGCGGAGACTATTGACAGCTCGGACTATCAAGACGGTCGTCCGCACTTCGTGGATGAGGGACAAGGTATTGTTGTCGGCGCTCAAAGCACGTCCGGAGTTTGCCGCCTGGGGAATTAAACCTTCGAAGGACAATAAGCCTGCAGACTTTAACCTTGTTGTGGGTCACATTTTATCCACCCTTACTTGGACCTACCGTCTCATCGACACTCGAACCGGAGCGTTGATGGATTCAGGCACGGTAATGGCATTTCATGATGAGCGAGCTGCCACAAGGATTGCCGCTGCGGTTGTGAAGCAGATTTCTGAACGACGACCTTTGCCGGCGCTCCTGTCAAAAGCGTCGCAACAAGTGGACTATGCGATGCCTGGGACCTGGAAAGTTAAAGCCGCATCGGAAGATATGCTAAAACGTTTCCCCGACACAATGCGCTTCGTCATTAGCAACGGAATTATCACGGCGACCGATCTGAAAGGTGCCACTCTATTTTCAATTTCTGCTAACAAGATGATCGACTTTGCCGATACGAAAGCGTATGACACAATCGGAGATAATTTTCGGTGGGACGAAGATGATGTATCGTTAGGTTGCGACGACTGCGCCATCGGTTTGCTGGTGTATGTGCCGATCTTGTTGGTGTTGGATCAATTTCGCAGCCCTGTCCATATATTCGAGATTGCATGGTTGGAGGATAATGTCGTTCGCGTCGGTTCGTTTAGAGTTTCCAGTGGCGACTATGAAGTTTTCCTGACGTCCCTTAATTCTCTAGTAGAAACCCAAGTTGCGGTGCGGCAGTGATGAAACCTCGGATGTGTTTCATTGTCCTCTAAGACTAAGATTTTCATAAATAGAGGCGCTTCTCGATAACCAGCCAAGAACCAGACCCACAGCCCCGCTGATGCGATTCCGCTTGTCTTGGCGAACCGGCAATGCAAATCGACCTGGTATCGAATGGCAACGATGCCTTCGCGCACTACGAGGACTACAGACCTAACGGCCGTCTCTTCGGCCAGAAGACTACACACAATCGGTTGGCTAGGTGAAAATCTCGTTCACCTTCTCCCGCACTTTTTCGCTTCGCGACTGCTTCAGTAATTGTTACGTGCTCTTCTCAGACTGGGAGACTTACCGGCTCCGAAAGGGTTTCAATTCGGGGAATGCCGTAGATACGTCCATGGATCACTGTCCTTGGCAGGTCGGTCTTCTGATGTGAAGTGAATCGCTAGGTCCCGGCTTATGCGAAAACTGCGGATGCCCGTCTGGCCATAAATAGCCGGGCGCGCCGTTACAGTGAAACCCTCGAATCTTGTACAATCCTGCGATTTTCGTGACGGTTGGATGCCGCGGTACTCAAAAACGTAGCCTTGTTCGCTGACAGGATTCTTCCAGTATGGACCCAGCGCGCATTCTGGATTCGAGTTCGCCGCTAAGCCGTCAATAGATTCCGCGTAGAGACCCCCGTGTTCACCCGCATCCACCTCCGCGGAGACGGCTGAGACCTCCAAATGCCCCATCGCAGCGGCCTCATTTTCCTCGATACGCAAGGGAATGGGCCTATAAAACATCCAGAACAACGCGAACAGAAAGAATCCGTAGGCCATACTAACCAAGAACTTCAGTCGGGAATGCCGTAAACGCTGCAGGCGGGCATATGTCTTAACAGCAACGGCAACCAATATCAACTGCATCAATAGCGCCAGAATAAGGCTACCCAGGACCCACCAGCGCCTGTCCCATCTGAGAGCGTAACGTACGAGCATAATTCCTGGGAGAAACGAAGCGCCGCCCATGGCGACGGCGAGATTCAAACCGGCTCTGAGTTTCCGTGTATAGAGGCGCAAAGGGATCAATGCATAAGGAAGGAAGACCGGCAGCATGACGAGCGCTCCAAAGGGACGATCCTCCTTCGGGAACCAAGCCAAAAAGATGATAACGATGGATGCAAAAGACACCGCGCTGGCAACCGCCAGCAATGCTCGGTAGCGCAATGCAGGAACACCGTCGCCCGGATCTGGTGCCATGTGAAAGGGGAAAGTCTAAAGCTTCCGTATCGCAGTGACAAATCCTGGGTTCACACTGCACCCATTCCGCTTACTACATACTGATTGCAAACCTGGTGACTGTTACAAACTGGCGATTACAAAGCTTGCGCCGCCTGCTCGTCTCTACGGTGGCGAGGGAGATCAGGCGCTGCCTAGGAGAAAATCTGATTCGCCTTCTCTCGGACCTTTTCACTCCGCGACGGCTTCAGATACCGCATTGTCGATTCCATATCGCTATGGCCCAGCCATTGCTGCACTGTCCTCAAATCAACACCTGCCCATAGGCACCGCGTTGCAAATGTCGCCCTGAACTTGTGCAGCCAAAAGTCGTCTTTGTTGAGCTTCGCCCGTTCAGCGCATGCCTTCAGACAATCTAAGAAATCCAGCTTTGGGTTGCACCCAGCGGTTGGCAAGACCAGACCGCAGGTCTTGTCCGCCTTCAATTTCCACACCTTCAGTTTTTTAGTCAGCTTCGCTGGAATCGGAATCTCACGCTCCTTATACGCTTTCGGCGTCCAGTTCCGATCCGGCTTGTGGCTGACCCTAACGGTGCTGGCCGCGAAGTTCACGTCCGACCAGTACGTGTACATCACTTCCTGCTCTCTCATTCCCGTCATCAGGAAGAACTCGTACCAGAGCCGCTCTTCCTCGTCGCAGGCTTTGAACAGTGCATCGAGTTCGGCCTGCTCATACATCTCCGGCTCCTCCTCCGTATAGCGCGGCCAATCATTTTTGCCGACCAGCCCGCGAATTCCGTTCGCCTTCAGGAATGCCATCGCGGTTTCAAACTTGTTGTAGACGGACCGAGGCGATTGGTGCTTTTTTTCCCGAAGGAACGCAGAGAACTTGAGTAGATCTGCCCGCTCGATCTCGTGGAGGTAGATCTTCGGACAGGACTCTGTGAAGTATTTGAGGGCGGTTGTGTAGGCGGCAAGGGTCTTCTGCTTCTTGGTGAGCTCAGTCTCCTCGAGGAATTGCGCCACCGCAGCTGCGACTGAGCGTTGCCCGTCCCCGCTTTCCGGTATTACGGAGACGCCATTGTTCAAGGCGTGGAGTTCGGCCTCTTTGCGCTGGCGACGGGCTGCGGCGTCCTGAGCATCCTTGCCAACAGATAGGCGGACACGGCGGCCTTTCTCACGCCACTCCAGGTAGTAGGCCCCTTCGGGATGACGCTCGGGCTTGCCGTTGACTAAGACGAGGTCGGGCCGGATGCGCCCGTTGGACGCGAGAATAACAGGGCAATACCGCATTCCGCGCGGGGTTTGGACGCGTTTGGTGAGGTTAACTTCTTTGGATTGAGTATTGGGCACCAGTGACACCTCTGATCGAACTCGGAATCAGTGTAGGTATCACCATATCTCAACTGCAAGATAACAAAGGTAATGGCGGAGAGGGAGGGATTCGAACCCTCGGTACAGGTGTTAGCCCGTACAACGGTTTAGCAAACCGCCGCATTCGGCCACTCTGCCACCTCTCCGGTGTGCGCGGGATCCACTAGGAATGAATGACCTGCGAGTGGTAGTTTACCACTCTCATGGAAGAGCGTGGTTACAAACCTCTCTTCTGTGGTTTGGGTTTTGGGAAGCGGATTTCGGATTCTGGTGTTTTCGTTCTCGCCTCCGACGGGCGACGGTAACGACCTTCGCTGCGGCTAAATTGCTCGCTTCTTGGGAAGGAATCGAACTCCACCACGCCCAAACCTTCATTGCCCGGCGGCAACCAACGAACCGGTTAACTTTCCTTTTTTCAATCGGTCACGGAGGCGGGAGAATACTGGCCGGATGCTCCGGTCTGGGCAACCTGGGCCGTCTCTTGCGCAACTAACAAATTAGTTGACGTTTGCGGATCTGATCCGTCTGACTGTTTGGAGGAGCGAGTGGCTCGCAGCAAGTCCGCAACCCTGACCGAAGCTGAGTTGCGCATTATGAACGTGCTCTGGGACCGGCATTCGGCCACCGTGCACGAGGTGCTGCAGGCTTTACCGCCGAAGCCGACGTTGGCTTACAACTCGGTGCTGACCATCATTCGAATCCTGGAAAGCAAAGGCTATGTGAAGCACGTGAAGGACGGGCGCGCTCATATTTATTTGCCGAAGGTGGACCGGAAAGATGCGACGCGGTTTGAGGTGCGGCATCTGGTCAGCCGGTTTTTTGGGAACTCGCATGAGTTGCTCGTGCTGAACATTCTGGAAGAAAAGAGCCTTGATGCCGAAGAATTGGCGCGAGTGCGCGAGTTGCTCGAAGGGAGCAAAGAACAATGACTCCAGCGCTGCATGCCCTGGCGCAGCTACTGGCTTCGCGGATGGTGGACTCGCTGGCGTGGGGCACGGTTGTCGTTCTATTTGCGGCGATGGTGTTGCGGGTGACACGCCAGAATGCGGGTACACGGTTTGCAGTTTGGTTTGCGGCGCTGCTCGCGATTGGTCTGGTCCCGTGGATTGCCGGGGGACGGCGTCCGAGCGAAGTGATTCCGATTTCGCCTGCAGGCAGAGCCGCTATCACGTTGCCGGATCAATGGGCTCTTTATTTGTGTGGAGCGTGGGCGGTGTTCGCTGGTTGGTTTGCCGTCGGGATTGGTCGGGCGGTTCGCTATTTGCGCGTTTTGCGGCGGGGGTGTAATGAGGTGGATCCGGCAGCCGTCGATCCGATGCTGCGGGAAACGATCGAGCGGCACGGCGCAAATCGGCGCGTGGCGCTCTGCACGTCGGATGAGATTGACGTTCCCATGGCACTCGGTTTTCTGAAACCGGCGATTGTTCTCCCGGGCTGGGTGATGAGCGAACTTCCGGTGAGTGAAGTGAACCAGATTCTGTTGCACGAGCTGGCGCATTTGCGGCGCTGGGATGACTGGACCAATTTCATCCAGCAGGCAGTCAAGGCAGTCTTCTTCTTTCATCCCGCGGTTTGGTGGATCGAGAGAAAAGTCGCCCTGGAGCGCGAGATGGCATGTGATGACGCCGTCTTGGCAGAGATCGCGAGCCCGCGGGCGTACGCCGAGTGTCTGGCCCATCTGGCGGAGAAGAGCTTTCTGCAGAAGGGTTTGGCGCTGGCACAGGCGGCACTGGGCACGGTCCGGCACACTTCGTTGCGCGTTGCTGAAATTCTCAGCGTGAAGCGTGACGGCGCGCGGAGTCGCAGTTGGAAACCGGCTGTATCGATGGTTGCAGGGTTTGCCGTTGGGTGCGGAGTGTGGTCGGCGAGAGTACCGAAGCTGATCGGATTTAGCGACCACGCCACGGCTCACGGACCGCGGAATGCGATCGCTCCAAACGTTGCGAAAATCCAGAGTGTGGATGCAGGCATTACGCAGCCAGTTCCGGTGGTGGCGGCGAGGTTTATTTCAAACGTGCAACCACACAGGCCGGTGCTTAAGACCCGACCGGCGGTGGCTCGGCGGCCACGGTCGAAGGCGAAGGTCGCGAACGTGGTTCACTCGATTGCCGCCGTGCCAAGCGACGTGCCTTTTACGGAAACCGTATTTTTTGTCATTGAAGGCCGTGACGGGGCGGCTCCGGATGTGCGCTTGTATCAGATCCGGATGATTCATGTGGCGATTCAGCACCCTTCGCCACGACCCGCCAGTAACACTCCGCAGAAGCAAATTTAAGAAGTACGTGAACAGCAATACGTAAATGACCAAATGACCGGGCTTTGTAACTAACGAATTAGTTGTACTTTACCTTTGGAGGAATGTCAGTGATGAATGCAGGAACGCAGTTGAACGAGAACAGAAAAAAATGGATGCGTCGGCTCGCCATGCCGGCAATGGCTGTGGCGTTGGGCGGTGCATTCGCAACCTATGAGTGCGTGAAGCCAGCGGCGGCGAGTGCATACTCGGCTGCGGCATCGGCTGAGCCGCTCGATACCAACAGCGTTGGCGCGCTGCTGGAACTCGACAAGGCCATGGAAACTTTGGCCGCCCGAGTAACTCCAGCTGTCGTCAACGTAACCGTAACATCGAAGGCAAAAGCGGAAGCCCGAGGCGGAGAAGATTCTGAGGACATGCAACAGTTCGGACAGGGCAGCCCGTTCGGACAATTCTTCGGTCCCCAGATGCGGCCGCGTGGGCCGCAGATTGAGCACGGTACGGGCAGCGGAGTGGTGATTTCACCCGACGGATATATTGTGACTAACAATCACGTTGTGGATGGCGCCGTTGACATTCACGTAACGACCAGCAATCGCCGAGTGTTGAAAGCGAAGCTGGTGGGAACCGATCCGGTAACGGACCTTGCGGTAATAAAAGTGGATGCAACTGGAATGGCTAGCGCACCTTGGGGAGACTCGAAGGAAGTGCGGCCTGGACAAACCGTGCTGGCGTTTGGAAATCCTTACGGATTCCGTTTCACGGTGACGCGCGGAATTGTGAGCGCAGTGAATCGCGCGAACCCTGATCCGACCGATCGCAGCAAGCCGGGCGAATTCATTCAGACCGACGCTGCCATCAATCCGGGCAACTCGGGTGGACCGCTCGTCGATGCACGCGGTGAAGTCGTGGGCATCAACACCTTCCTGGTCTCGCCTTCCGGAACGTTCTCGGGAATGGGCTTTGCGATTCCGACGCAGATTGTGCGGCCGACGGTTGAAACACTCATTCGCGACGGCAAAGTGAGCCATGGACACATCGGAGTTGGCATTTCTGATGTGACTCCGGAAAACGCAAAGTTCTTCGGAGACTCGGCCGCGATGGGTGCGGTTGTCACTGAAGTCGAGCCTGACTCCCCCGGAGCCAAGGCGGGATTGCAGATCGGTGACGTGATCACCCAGATTGATGGCCACAAGGTGAGCGACTCTGGCGAATTGCAGGTGGTGGTTGGCCAGCAGGCGCCCGGATCGAAGATCGATCTGACTGTTCTGCGCGACGGGAAGACGATGACCCTTCCGGTCACGCTGGAGGCGCTCGGTAAGCACGCTGATGGCAGCGAGGTCTCTGGAGAGGGACACGGCAAGATGCGCTGGGGAATTGGGCTCAGCAATCTAACGCCGGAGATGCGCGATCAACTGCAGGCTCCGAACAGTGTGCATGGAGCAGTGGTTGAGCAGGTGCAGCCAGGCAGCTCTGCTGACAACGCGGGGCTACAGCAGGGCGACGTCATCCTCGAAGTGAACCGTCACAAGGTTCAGAGCGCGGCCGATGTGCAGCAGGCTCTGCAGAATGTTCCAAAGGGGCAGGATGCATTGCTGCTGGTATGGTCGAACGGAGGAAACACCTTCCGGGTGTTGCATTCGCCTGAAGGTGCATAACTAGGACGCAAGCGCCGCACCATCGCTAGATGCGAGTGCGGCGCTTTTTTGTTCTGTCAGCGGTGGCGGGCTGTTGCTCATTCGTCCGGCGGCCGGAGAATACTAGCCCATTGCGCACCTCTCTACATTGTTCCCTGTATCGTTTCTCCGCACGAATCGCTTGTGCATTGAAAATTCTTCCTTATTTAAGCTACTAATGCGGCACCGAGCAAATCTTGCGACCTGCATTGATAACCTTCCGATTCACGGTTTTACCCCGACCTCACGGCCTGTTTGTATCAATGGCAACTCACTTGCAACCTTTCATAATGTCGTACCCGTTTTAGCCTCGTTTATCGGGTAATGAGGTAACTCGCATGAAAAGCCATCGTGTCTGGGTCGAAATTCTGGGTTTAGCCACGCTGATTGCCTGCCTGCTGGCTCTGTTGCTGGCAACTCTGGGAGCGATGGCGGGGGCGGCTGTGTCTGGGCTCGAACCGCCGCAGACGACCCAAGCCCCGAAGGAACGCACGTTCGAGGGCATGGTGACCTGCTCTCGGTGTGGAGCGAGGCACAAGGCATCTCTCGCGAGAGCGGCCGACACGTGCGTGCGTGTGTGTGTTCACGACGGCGGCAGCTTCGCACTCGTCGTGTCAGATTCAACCTATCTTCTCGAAGGAGATATGAGTGCTCTGAAAAAAGTTGCGGGACAGCGGGCGCGCATCGTGGGCACACTGGCTGGCAATACGATCAAGATTTCATCGGTAGCGGCTGAGACCTAATCCTGCGCAAACGTCAGAATCCGTATTTCGCCACAACCTTCTTATCCTTTTTGCTGATAACCGCAATTGCCGCGTGTTGCGATGGCAGCGAGAACGTGAGTGGAACTCCCGTCACCTGATCGCGAATGTTGATCGCCGCGCCATCAGCCGAGTCTGATAGCAACACATAAAGCATCGAGTCTGACAGAGAGGTGGGAAAGACAAGGATCCCGTTTGGCACGCGACTCTGGGATGTGAACATTGGCGTGATGTTCAGCCGCGACGCGATGTAGGCATAAAGGTCGGCGGTGGATTGCAATTCTTCCGACAGTTCGACTGGATAAGCAGCCAAGAAAATGCGCCCCTTTCCATGTGGGACTTCCTTCAGGGTTGAGCCATCATCAAAGCGCAAGCCGTCGAGCCAGGTCTGCTGCTGCTGGCCGAACGAGAGCGGAAGGGAGCGGCTGCCGAGACCAATTTCTGCGTGGTGATAGACGAGAGGTTCGGTTCTGGCCGCGACTCCGAGATCGCGTGCGCGGTGCGTGATTTGCCAATGCCCATCGCGATCGACTGGGCCGGTGACTAGAAGATTGCCGCCGGCGTCCACATATTTGAGTAGAGCATTCCACGCTGCATCGCCGAGCGCTTGCGGCGAAGGCAGAATCGTGAGTTGCGGCGTGCCGAGTTTCTCGATCTGATTTTCGGCAATCATGTATGCAGTAAGGTGCGCGGAGTAAGCCAGGGCGCGCACGGCACGTCGCTGGGCTGACAACTGCGAGTCGCCGATCGCGGAAAATTGCGCGGCTTGCGAGGTGACGATTGCGACCGGCGCCAACTGCGGATCTTTCAGATGTTCACTGAGGCGCGGAGCGAATCGGGCAAAGGCACGCAGCAGAGTCGCTTCCGGCTTTTCGGTGTAGTCGGTGCGCACCGCCCCGATCGGCGTCTCATTGCTCTCCGTCATGTAGGAGTTCGTGTTCCAGAGCCACTCGATGGCGCCCGATCCTTGGATAAACGACGCCGCAATTTTGCGTTCGAGCAGCGCCGCTTCGTTTTCGGGTGTGCGGCGCGCGATTTCGTCGAGATTGAGCTCGCGCTGCAATCCCGTTTCCTGAATCAGCATGGTCTGTCCGGGTTGCTTGGCGGCAAGCGAATCCCAGAGCACATCGTCGTTGAGCCACCACGAATGGTTTGTTGTGAAGTCGACGGACCGTCCCCAGAACGCGGGAGAGAGGCGATCCTGGATGCCGCCTTCGTCCTGGCCAACGGTGACAAGCTGTTGTGACCCTGTCGCGCGGATCGTGTCGCGCATCGTGCGAGCCCATTTGGCGAAGGATTCTTGAGCGAAGAGAAAGTAGTCATTAAGCCGCAACGAGTTTGTCCCCGTGTACATGCCTCGCGGGGAAAACTCTTCTTCGCTTGGAAGTGAGATAGCTCCGGCACTGCGGTCTTGCGGAATATTCCATAATGCGGCCAGTTTAGCGCGGTCGGGATAGCGCGCGTTGAGCCATTCATTCCATGCAGCGAGTTCAACGGGGTCTCCGTTCGGACGCGTGCGCCAGAGGAATTGAGAGATGCTGGGCTCGTTGATCAGATCCCAGGCAAGATATGGAACATCGTGAAAACGTGCGACCACGGCGGAAATCAGAGTCTGCTGCCGGCGAACGGCTTCCGGATCAAGGAACGCATTCTTGCCTCCGAGAACGTCGGGCAAGAAAGCGAAGAAGTTGAATTGGACAGGTAGGTTGTACTTGCGCGCCGTCATTAGATACGCCTCGAGCGTGCGTAAGGTGCGTTCGTAGGGACGGCCGTTTTCGTCGCAGAATTTGTCCCAACCGGTCCACCAGCCGGTGCGGATCATGTTCAGGCCGGCATCGTGAATCTGCGCAAGGTCCTGGTTCCACACGTAAACATTGGGGTGCTCGAAATACAGACGCTGCACCTCGCTCGACATGTGTGTCGTGCCGACCACTGCGAGCGGATGGCCATCGACTTCAAAGTAGTCGTGATTGACCGACAGATGAGGGCCGGAGCGGACATAGGCTTCGTCGCGAGTCCAGAAAGCGGAGTGATAGATCGCCCGCACATGGTCTCCCTCCAGCAGCTGGGCTTCGACAATGTAGAGTCCCTTGCCTGGGGGCGCAGGCAGGGTAAGCGCCGCGTCGGGCTGGAGTGGTGTTGTGACCGTCGAGCGATCGGCGGGCTGCGACTCGGGAAAGGAAGTCACCTTCAGCGATAAGGAGCCCTTCGGTTGCTGGACGGCATGCCAAACCACTTGCAACTGGACCAGCTCGCCGGGTAAGTAAAGCGGAAGAACCGGCCGCACCGTGAATTCATCTTCCCCTTGCAACGCACGTTCGATCAGCGATTGCACGAGACTGGGGTGATCGAAGAAGTCGGCGCCGAGTTCCGCGTTGACGAAGATCCAACGGCCGCCGTCGAATCCGTTGCGGTAGTGATCGATCTGAATGGCCGGGGCGGAGAGCTTACGGCCTTCTTTTGTGCCCCATGCCAGAGTGTCGAGCCTCGCATCGAGAGAGCCGGCCGAGCCTCCGCGCTTGTACAGATCGACCGCGCTCAGGCGAATCACCGGGCTGAAGGCGCGCTTCCATGCGAAGGACGGGAGCTGCAACACCATCTCCGGATTGGTTTGGAATTGCAGACCATCCGAACCGGGAGTCTCCTGATACTGATCGATCATCAGCGGCCGAGTGAAACGCACGCTGTAGTCGCGCAGATGCCAGCCTGACGAGTCCCGGTAGCCGGCGCGCGTGAAAGGCATTCCACCGAGCACCAGCAGGTTGCCGCCGCGGTCGAGGAAGGTCTTAATGGCTCCCCAGGAGTTTTCTGGGAACGCGGAACCATAAGGAAGGATCAGGAGCCGAGTGGACGGCGCCGAAAGCGCTTCCGACAAATGATCCACACCTGCGGTCTTTGCGTCTGAAAGTAACGTAGTCCACTGCGTCGGAGACGGAGCGGTTGAGTCGGCCGTGGGGAAACCCGGTTCGCTGAACACAACGACTGGAGATGAAGTGCTTTGGGCCATGAGAGTCACCGGACTGACTGAAAGAAACGTCGAAATAATAGCGAACATGGCAGCTTTGGTCATGGGTATGCCGGGTGCAAAACTGTGACAACTCGAAACGTTGAAGTTTCGGGCAACCAAGGCGCCATGTCAAGCTAGAGAATCGATTTTGTAGAGGCCGGGCCGGATCTTCCGCCGAAAGAAATTACGCCAAACCGGGGGCCGCCGATGTATGATGGCGGCGATCAAGGATTAATTCGTCCCCGGGAGGGGATTCCGAACTCATGGCCATTGCTTCTCCCAATACTTCCACCTCAACCGCGACCCCCGATACCGGGCAGAATTACACCGCAGCGCTGTCGGTATTGACGACGCTGTTCTTTATTTGGGGATCTCTTACGTCGCTCAATGACGTGCTGATTCCATTTGCGCAAAATGTTTTCAGTTTGAGCCTGGCCGAAAGCTTTCTGATTCAGACGGCATTTTTTCTTGCCTATTTTATTTTTTCCATTCCGTCAGCAAAGATCATTGATTGGATCGGATACAAGCGCGCGATTATCGTAGGCCTGAGCACGATGGTTGCGGCCTGCTTGTTGGTCTACCCGGCTGCAAAAATCCCTTCGTTCCCCTTTTTCCTAGCGGCTCTGTTGATCCTGGCGGCGGGGATTACCGTGCTGCAAGTCGCGGCCAATCCGTACGTGGCCGTGCTTGGTAGGCCACAAACGGCTTCGAGCCGGTTGGTTCTAACCCAAGCCTTCAACTCTCTGGGAACTACGGTCTTTCCCTGGGTGGGAGCGAAGCTGATCCTGAAGGAGTCGGTGAGCGCGGCCGCCCAGAGCGCATCGCAGGAGGCAGTGGTCAAGCTTTATGTCTATTTCTTTGCGATCGTTCTGGTTCTATTGGCCATATTGTTTGCTGTTTTCAAACTCCCCAGAATAGAGTCCGCGGAGCGTCGTATCGGCCAAAAAATCGAAGATTCCGTATGGAAGCATCCGAACCTGGTTTTCGGCGCTATCGGAATTTTCGTATATGTCGGCGCCGAAGTTGCCATCGGGAGCTCGATCTCCAACTACCTCGCGCTTGACAGTATCGGGCGTTTTGCTTCGGATGTGGCGGACCCTGCAGCACGCTACCTGGCCGCGAAAGCGGCTGCGGCGCAGTACATATCGCTCTATTGGGGCGGAGCCATGGTGGGCCGCTTTATCGGGTCAGCGGTTCTGCAGAAGATAAAAACCTCGCGGGTGCTTGCCTTCTGCGCCATCATGGCGGCCCTGCTTGTGACCGTGTCGGTGACCAGCACTGGACCTGTGGCCATGTGGTCCATTCTGTGCGTAGGCCTGTTCAATTCGATCATGTTCCCGTGTATCTTCACCAGCGGCATCGCGGAGCTTGGGCCGCTGACCGGCGATGGATCGGGGATCTTGAATACGGCAATCGTGGGCGGAGCTGTAATTCCTTGGATCGTCGGCAAGGTCGCTGACGCTATCAATCAATCGCGCTACCCAACCATGACTCAGGGCGAACTGAGCTGGGGGCACGGGATTCAATACGCATTGATCATTGCTACATTCTGCTACCTGTACATCCTTTATTACGCTGTGAGTGGGTCGAAGCCCAACAGCGAGCGGTCGGCAACGGCATAACCCTCAGGCTTGCGAGTGCATGCGAAACAGGGTGTGAATCATAGACGAGAAATACGGTCGGATGAACGAAATTGGCATGCCGAATTAAAACGATTTAACCGCTATGGTCCAACTTAAAAAACCCATACAGAAGCCGCAGGTGGTTACACTCAAAGCGGTCGCACAGTATTTAGGACTTACTCCCGGAACAGTCTCTGCGGTGCTGAACGACTCGCCTTCGGCGCGTTCAATTCCGGAGGAAACGAAGAACCGCATTCGTACCGCAGCGAAGGAACTGAACTACCGCCCGAACTTTTTCGCCCGGACCTTGCGGAACAAGCGCACCTACACGATTGGCGTGATTGCCGAGGAGATTGGCGATTCCTACAGTTCGCCAATCATTAGCGGGATTGAGCAATACTTGCGCCAACGCGACTACTTTTTCCTGACCGTCGTGCATCGGCACGATCTGGCTCTGCTCAGCCGTTATGCGCAGCTGCTGTCGGAACGCGGCGTCGAGGGCATCATCACGGTAGACACTACGGTGCAGGATGCGCCCATGCTGCCGACGGTGGCCATCGCGGGGCACAAGAAGCTCAAAGGCGTCACCAACATTGTGCTCGATCACGAACATGCAGCGGTATTGGCGTTGAGCCATTTGAAGGACCTGCGCCATCAGCGGATAGCGTTCATGCGCGGCAATCCCATCAGTTCCGATTCCAAGGATCGATGGGAAGCAATCGAGCGGGTTGCCACCCAGATCGGAATAGAAATCGATCCCGAGTTGACGATGCAGATCGACAGCGATGATCCGACGCCGATGCTGGGGTATCCGGTCGCCAAACAACTGCTGGCCCGGAAGAAACCTTTCACGGCACTGTTTGCCTACAACGACATTTCGGCGATCGGCGCGATTCGCGCATTCCAGGAATCCGGACTGCGTGTGCCCCAAGACATTTCAGTCATGGGGTTCGATGACATCCCCGGCGCCGCATTCAACAATCCCGGCCTGACGACGGTTCGTCAGCCGCTGAATCGGATGGGCGAGGTTGCCGCACAAACGCTCCTCGATCGTATTGAAGGGCGGAAAGAATATTCCCCTGATATCGCAATCGAACCGGAGTTGGTGCTGAGAGAATCCACAGCGAAGGCTTGCGGCTCCTGTTAGCATCCAATCAGCGCCGCTCTCCATTCCCAGAAGTACGTGTACTCGTGCATGGTCACCACTGAGACCGAGATCTCCTCGTCTTCCGCCCGCGCCCTTACGCTTGCCGCTTACGTTTCATTCGTGCCCATCGGGATTGCGACGGTGCTTCTTGGTCCGATGCTGCCGACTCTTTCGTCGCGTTGGTCGCTCGACTACGCGCAGGCTGGTGCGCTTTTCAACGCGCAATATGTCGGTTCGATTTGTGGTGTCGCGCTGTCGGGCTGGATGGCATCGCGCTGGGGATTCCGTACGACGATGAAGGTGGGACTCGTGCTGATATCGGCGGCGGTTGCGCTGTTGCTGGCCGGTCCCATGGCGATGGGAATTGCGTGCATTGCCGGATCCGGAGCGGGGATGGGAATCGCAATACCCGCCGCCAATCTGCTGGTGGCCGATGCGAATCCCGAGCGACGCAGCGCGACGTTGAACCTGCTGAATGTGTGCTGGAGTGGGGGGGCCGTAGCGTGTCCTTTCCTAGTCGCGATGGCGTCGAAGACGGGACACGTTCCACAGTTCCTGATCTGCGTAGCCGGAATCTCGTTGCTGATCGCACTTGGGATCGCGTCGATGCCAGCATCGATTGTTGAGCCGGTTATGACGTCGCACCAAGCGCCGGTCATTCCACTGATTCGGAACAAGCCGCTTGCCTTTGCCATCCTGAGCGCGCTCTTCCTTTTATATGTCGGCGTCGAAAATGGGTTCGGTCAATGGATGGCCACGTACGCGAAAAGCCTCGGCACCTTGACACTGGCGATGGCGCTGGCAACGCCATCATTCTTTTATGCCGCACTCGCAGCCGGCCGATGGCTGGCGCCCTTGTTATTGCGCGTGGCGGGAGAAGTCACACTGGTGCGCCTGGGCCTGCTGCTCAGTTGTGCCGGCATGGCGGGACTGGTCTTCTCACGCGGACTAGCTGGCGTGATGGCGAGTGCGTGCGCTGCGGGATTTGGTCTTTCGTATGTCTATCCCATCACGATTGCGCTGTTGTCGAAGGAGTTCGGATCGGCCCGAATCGGTTCGTTTATGTTCCTGTTGTCGAATTTCAGTGGAGGAATTCTGCCCTGGATTGTTGGCGTTTGCTCCACGCGGTCGGGAACGCTGAAGGCAGGATTGCTGGTGCCGCTGCTCGGGTGTGCCGCGATGTTTGCCCTTTATCTAGGCAACTGGACTCAAATCTCGGTTGAACCGCCGAGTGACAGTGTCGGTCGGGCTCATCGCTTAGGTTCGGACGAACCTGGCAGCAAGGCGGGAGAGGCGTACCATTCGATAGAGAGGAAATAATGGACGCGGCAGGCGGACGGCCGCCCACTCGCCGGGGCCGGGAGTGAAGGCCAGGCGGCTGAGGAAGCGTAGTTGATCCACGCGGCGTTCGCGCAAATGCAACATCAACTGGAAATACGCTAGCGACTCGACCGCACATGTGGACTCGCTAGAGACTTGCCTTTCAATTTCATGGGCGAGTGCGGAGGCGGCGAGATCGGGCGGAACACTGGTTTCCGCTGCCGGCGGGATGGGCGCGTCCAGCAGGCGGTTGGCCAGCAGCATCGTGACGCGCAGGATGCGGACAATGCCGAGTTCCCTCGCCTGCGATGCAATCATCTGCCAGTTTAGCGTCGGACGACGCATGATCCGATCGAGATCGCAGAGCCAAATCAGGCGCGCCCACACGTGCTTTGCCGCGTGCAGGGCGAGCACAATAAAGAGGTCTTCGTCGCAAGGAGTCTTGATTCCATAACCCGCGACCGCACCGGTTACGGCGCGCTCGAAGAAGCCGCGCATGTCGAAATCGACTGCGTAGAATCTGGGCTGAATCGCCCACTGCACCTCGAGGAGATTGCGCCCGGCTGCGCCATCGAAGACGCATTCATAGCCAGACTTGAGATAGGCGCGCTGCTCAGCATCCGAGAAAGTCACTTGCGGCAGGTACCCTAAATCCCGGACAGCTTCGCGAATTCGCAGCAGATCGGGTGCGCGAACAAGCAAGTCAATGTCCCCAGATTGCCGCATCGCGATGTCACCATAGACCGCTTCGGCCAAGGCCAGGCCTTTATAAGGCATCACGTCGATTCCTTCCGTGGAGAGGTAGTCGACGATGCGGATCAACTCACGGGAGAGCAATAACGATTTGCGCAGATTCGCCTGAAAGCTCTGCTTCAGCAGATCGGTCTGCCCGCGAGGAATCGAATCAGGAAAGCTGAACAAGGCTTGGGTGAAAAGCGGCAGGACAGAGTGGCGATCAGCAAGTTCGAGGAGAAGTCTCCATCGGATCGATCCGCGCAACAGCCCACGAATTCGTTCTGCCTTTTGGTCGCTGTTGTCGGCGCAACACGCAGTCCGGACCAGAAACCACTCGGGCTCGGGTACGGAGCTAGTTGCGGGCATGAAGGCTGGAGCGGTCGAGGCAGACCGAAATCACGCGAGTGCGCCGGCAGGAGCGCCGGCCGGTGATGGCATCGTGCGAATTTGTACAAGATTCGCCGCGTTGCGTTTCTTCGCCAGCATGTTGGCCGAGGGAACCCCCGTGCGGGCAAATGACTTCTCGCAATCCTGCGATGAGGGCCCGCGCATATTGCCTTCCATGTAGGCCAGTCCCGGACAGCGCGAGCAACTGCCGACATGCGAGCACGAAGTGCAAGTCGTGAGATCCTTCAGGCGGATCGCGCGCACCTCCTTCATCTTGTCGGAGTCGCGCCAGATGTCGATGAACCGCTGCTTGCGGACATTGCCGGTTGGAAGGGGAAATTGCACGCAGGGATAGACGTCGCCATAGGGCGAAACGTAGCATGAAGTGTGGCCGGCGCTGCAGGGCAATGCGAACAGGGAATCCTCGTCGGCCGGATCCGGGATAGCGCAGAATTCGTCGACATTCCCGACCAAGTTCTGATCGCGGAAGACTTCGTGCAATCCCTGATTGCCCACGCCCAAAGCCAATACCGAGCGGTCTCCATCCATCATGGGAGTGACCGTGGGATCAATGGTGCATTCGATACCAAGTTCCTCTGCCAGGGCGCGAACGTCGCGATAGTCCCGCATATTGTGGACCATCAAGACGTTCGCGAAGATCACGCGCAATCCCTGCGACTTGAGAAATTTCGCCGCGGCAATGGAGCGCTTCAGCGAACCCGAAACCAGTGTGATGGCGTCATGTACTTCGGGGCGGTGAGAGTAAATGCTGATCTGGATCGACTCGACGCCAATCTCGCGTAAGCGGGCTGCCTCCTGCTCGCGAATCATGATTGCGTTCGTCTTCAGCTTCACGCAGAAATGAAGCTCGTAACGCGCATACTCGAGAATCTCAAAAAAATCTTTGCGCAGGAAAATCTCGCCGCCGCTGAAGGTCATGACGAAGACGCCAGCATCGGCCATCTCGGCCAGAACACGCTTGATCTCATCGGTCGTCATCTCGCCGTGATCATTATGGTCGAGGTAACAGTGAACGCAACGTTCGTTGCAGCGGTAGGTCAGGTCTATCTGGACGCTGAACGGAACATTCTTCGCCAGCGCCTTCGCGTGCAGTTCCACGAGCAATCCGCTCATCGGGAGGCTCCTGCCGGGTTGCGGTGCGGGATCGGTTCCTCTGAAACCTCGAGAATCTCGCGGCTAGCGAGTTCGCGTGCCAGGTTCTCGGCATCCTGCAAAGCCTCTGCGGGTTCAACGTCGAATTCGGAACAGATGCGCAGCTTGACGATTTCGTCGAGCGAAGTGGCACCGTCGGCCGCTTGCCACAAGATGGTCGCGGTCTTGTTGAGCGTGAACAGGGTCGAATCGCGGCCCGACATGATCATCATCTCGCCGTCGAGACTGCGTGCCGCCACTCGCGGATTCCGCGCCACGTAGAGCTTGCTCATGCAATCAACTCCCAAACCCGCGCATCGGGCACAAACGTAAGCTTTGCGACAGGTACCCGGCTGACGAAGTCAAAGGCGGAGTGAAACGTAGCCTGGATCAATGCTTCATCCTCAGCGAAAAACAGAAGATTCGCAAGCAGAGAACGCGTCGCTTCGCCCGGAGTTATGGGCTCAATGCGGTTCTCGTGTCCTTTCGCAAGCAGATACAAGGTGCTGATCGGCGCCGAAACGTTTTCCCCCAACTTGCCCAGTTCCCCGGTGAAGGGTGTGCCGAAGGCAAGGTAGCCGTCCGCGCTCTTGCGCACGTACGAAATCTCGTCCGTCAAGAGCGTGACATCGGGAGGAGCGACGCGCGAGATGGTGGTCTTCCCTGCTTCCGAGACTCCCGCAAACAGAAAGGCTTTGCCGTTGCGAATTGCGCTGGCGGAGTGCAGCAGGAAGCCTCCCTGGCGGGCGAGAACGAGCGTGTGCACGATGCGGAGAACGGCGTCGATTGCATATGGGTTGGCGCTTTGGCGTATCCATCCGCGACGGGCCGAAGGTTCCCATTCGGCGCGAAAATCGCCGCGCGACAATGACCAGCGGCCAAAACGATATTTTACTTCGACGTCCGCATCCCGATCGGCGGGATTCGGGGGAGTGAGTTCGACATCGAATTCGATCTCGGCATCTCCGGAATCGTTGACAAAGCCTGAGTATCGGCGCTCGAGCAGTTCCAGAAAAGCCGGATCGAACGTGTTGACGCGGACCGGCATTCCCCCGATTTCGATCACGAGGCTGAGATGCGCGACTTCGGTGACCAAATGTGACAAGGGAAAATCTGACCTATGCTTGCCCTTCTGGACTCTGGCGAAAACCGTGTACGCCCACAACCACACGGGCAGCCGTTTCCGATCGCTGAGCGATCGCCGCGATTGCGCGTTCCCGCCAAGTCAGATGAGGGCTCGGCACAAAGCGCTTTCCATTACGTTCGATACACAAAATTCTGCCAAGCAACTCGTGGCGCCTAACTGGAGGATCCGGCTGCGGCATCGCGTCTCCACGGGTGAGCAATCCGCTTCTGTCCTCCGACTCTCGCACGACTCGATGGATAAAAAATCGGCGCTCCCGATGAAACAGAACGATCTCACCTTCAGCGACCTGGTCGCTCGTCGCACTTTCTACCAGCAGAGTGTCTCCCGGCATGACCGTCGGTAGCATGCTCCAACCATTGACACGTAAGCGCACCGTCCCGGTCGAGCGCAACACCTCCGCCGCCAACTCACACTTGACATCGTGTGCTCTGGTCGAAACAGGGTCGGGATACATCATGAGGATTTCAGACTGGTACAGTTCGAGGTGATAGGGCTCGTCTTTCCGCAGGTGAGGGCCGTAGTTACAAATACTTTCTCAAACCGGAAGGACGGCTTCTCATACGGCTTCTTATTGGTTACGGGCGTACGTGGTTCATCAGAAGGAATCTGGTTCGTATCCATTTGAAATCCCGCCTAATTTAGTGACGACTGGGAAGCCTGCATGGCGCAGCCGCCCGTGCCGCCGGATGTTGTACAAGCATTGTTGCCGAGGGTGAAAAAGTATACCTGAGACCCTCCAGCCCCGGTGTTCGTGTTATCGATGATAACTCCGCCGGTGCCTCCTGTCAGCGTATGACCAACAATTGGCCATGGACCAAGGTTGAGCCAGGTCACGGTGCCGTCCGGGGTCGTACCCCCGATTGTGGTATTCCAACTGGGGGCAGTCGCTGCGGAGGTTCCGGCAGTGGTCACAACTTCGACATTGGTTCCGTCATTGATTCGAGCATGGGCAGCATAGGCGTGGGTCGCCGCCCACGCAGGGATCGGGACCACAGTGACAGGCCCTTGGTGTGCCCATGTGACGGTGCCATCCGTCTTCACGCTGCCAACTGTTCCGGACCACGCCGGTTGAGTTGTCCCCGACGTGCCGCTCGAAAGCGCAGTCTCGATATGGCCGACGGCGCCGATTAACACCAGAATTTCCTGCCCTTTGGTGTATGCGGTCTTCGCCGTCCACGGCAGAGACACGAAGTTCATCAGGCAGCCCTTGTTGGCGCAGGGGCGACCTTGGTTTTGCACGCTTAAAAATGTGAGTTCTGCCTTGCTCGCGCTGGCGTTCGGGTTAGGAAAATCGGTGACTGGCGAACAGGATGGTTTTTGGGCGGCGGGCGTCAGAGCCGCGATCGCAGTGGACGTCCCCAGGGCGCCCGCAGCAACCGGAATTCGATACAGCGTCGGGTCGGCTCCCGTGTTGCCGCAGACATACATATTCCCTGTGCCGCCCGCGGAGTTGTAATAAGCGCTGTCGAGGGCGCCGTGATAGAGCGGGCTGGGAGTGTTTCCTGCCGCTACGCTTTGGCCGACGGTGGTATTGGATGTCCCTTTGGTTCCGGCGGCGAAGCTCGTGCCAAAGGCGTAAACCGCGGAACATGCCGTGGTGCCGGCGGCAGGGCAGACCCCTGTGCTGCCGTCACTCGACGAGAACGCATAAACAACACCGTTGCTCTGGTCCAGAATCGGGGCCTCAACCAAACCGGTGCCGAAATCTATTTTCCCCGACGCCGTTACCGCACCGTTTGAGGAGGCAACCCGGTAGAGGAATCCACCCCCATCGCCGACAAATACGTTCTTCGACGCCTGGTCGTAAACCGGACCGGTGAGCGCGTTGGGATTGGACGGGTTGACGTGCACCGGGAATCCGCCAGTGATGGCTTCCGCCGGAGTGCCTTTGAACAATCCGGTCAGCTCGACGAGCCAGCCGGTCGTTCCTCCCACCCACCCGATGTCGCCGGCGAAATCGTAGAACATCGAAGACGTTCTGTCGTCGAACGGGACTCCATTCCCGTCCGCCAGGAGGATCGTCGTCATGCAGGGTGCAGTGCAGCCACGATACGCCGTAGTGCTCTTCGCCGCGGGTACGCCCGGCGCCGTGACCGTTTCGGTCGTCGATGCTTTCCATTTCAGCAGAACCAACGAGGCATTGAGACTGGCGTTGGAGGTCTGCACAAACGCGATCTGACTGCCGTCCAGCGAAATTACCGGGGACGTGAGGATCAGGCCGTTCGTGTTATACGCCCAATACGTCCTTGGTACCGGTGCGGTGCATCCACTGTAAATGTTGTCGTAAGCAACAATGCTGGCTTGGGTGCCGGAACCCTGCAAGCCCGTGCTGTACACGACATAATCCGGAGTGGCGGCGCTTGCGCAGTTGGCCTGGGTCAGGCTGAATCCGAACTTCGCGGGATAATTTCCAGCACCGGGAGCTGCATTCGTGCCAAGATCCTCGGCCCACAGGCCACCGCTGCTGGCAGAGTGAACCGCCTCCGCCACCTGTTCAGAAATCTCGTTTCCTGGTTCTGCGGCAAGGGTCTTTTGCACTTCGCGGCGATAGAGCTGCTGCCAGTAGCGGGGTTCTTTAGCGAGTTCTCTGGCTTGTTCGCCGGACGCGGGGCGCGTGTAGATGACGTGATCGGTGCTCCAGTCGGTCGGGACGCCCTCGTGATAAGGCATCTCCTCCACACCGGGCTTGGCATAGCCCGTCA